>Ga0209933_1000604_pt1 | contig 58252 bp, 40 predicted proteins | sample ThiBiot_300_biof_FD_183944 | JGI IMG/M metagenome (GOLD analysis project Ga0209933, IMG submission 183944) | Wastewater bioreactor microbial communities from Cape Town, South Africa - Thiocy_cont_300_biof (SPAdes) | ecosystem: Engineered > Bioremediation > Thiocyanate > Unclassified | place...
AACCGCCGTTGAAGTAAAGTAAAGTCCGTACCTTTGTAATTGAGTGAAAGAGCGAAAGAGCGAATGAGCGAATGAGGCTGGTTCAATGTATCGCTCTTTCACTCAATCACTCTTTCGCTCTTTCGCCACTATGAAATTCGGTGTTGTTGTATTCCCCGGCTCGAACTGTGATCAGGATGCTGTCGATGTTCTGAAATTGATGGACCAGGAGGTTATCAAACTCTGGCATAAGGACCATGACCTGCAAGGTTGTGATTTTATCATCCTGCCGGGTGGTTTCTCTTACGGTGATTACCTGCGTACAGGGGCTGTTGCTCGTTTTTCGCCCATTATGAACGAAGTAATTGCCCATGCCAATCGGGGTGGTTATCTGATGGGTATCTGTAATGGCTTCCAGATTTTGGCCGAAGCACGTCTGGTGCCGGGTGTTTTGCTTCAGAACAGCAGCCAGAAGTATGTTTGTAAAAACATTTATCTCAAGCCTGAATCGAAGGACGCACTGCTGACGGCTGGGCTGGATAAGGCAGCCTACAAAATCCCCATTGCGCATGGCGATGGTCGCTATTTTGCCGATGCCGATACGTTGAAGGCGCTCAATGATAATGACCAGGTTCTGTTCCGTTACTGCGATGAATCGGGTGTTGTAACCGAATCGGCTAACCCCAACGGTAGTTTAGAAAATATCGCCGGAGTGAGTAATAAGGCTAAAAATGTGTTCGGTATGATGCCCCACCCCGAACGGGCCGCCGACTCCGTTCTTGGCAATACCGACGGACGGCTCATTCTGGAGCAACTCCTGAAAACGGTGTTGGTTTAATAATCTGGGCAAGTGTTATCTGGCATTGATCTTTTTGTGCGGTCAGATGCAAGCATCTAATAGGTGAAGTTTCTCAAAACCTTGTGCGTCGTTCGGTTTTGAGAAACCTCACCCTGTCGGTTATGAGTAATCGACAGCACACGCCACAGTCAGGAGCTAGATCGGCCCCTGACTGTTTTTTATTTCGCGGGTTCGTTGGTACGAGTGGGTTGGGTAGAAATAACTTTGCGCGTTTTGAGATCAAACTTCTGGCCTTTGCTCAGGTAGTAAAAGGGGCCGCCCGTACTGTTCATCCCTGATGGATATTTGGCACTGCTGGCAATCTGCCCCGCTTCGTAAATGCCTACATACGAGGCTCCCAGTACTTCAAACGTATTTTTCTGGACGAGAATAGCCGTCCCCTCGTCGATACCGATGCCAAGGAGTTCAGGTCGGGTTTTGATCACATCAATCAGGTCGAACTGACGATTCCGGCGCATTACATGCTGGTCGATGGTAACGTTATGAATAAAGTCGAGCCCCTGGGTATGATCGCCAACCATGATTGAATTGCCTTTGGTATCGCCCCGAACCATAAATGACCCCTGAATAGTGGCCCCGGCTGAGGTGCCACCAATAATCCCACCCCGACTAAGCAATGCATTGAATTCTTTATGAGCCAGGGTGTTCAGATACGAATCAGCCAGTCGCCAGTGTCGACCGCCTACGAACCAGATGCCAGTGGCTTTTCGAAGCGGGGCTACAAACGATTCCTGATTCGCTACTTTCGGATCGCGAGTGTGCAGGATGGTGATATTTTTTACGCCCAGGCTCGTTAGCTTCTCTTTTTCGCGGGGGGCGCTGCTGGCGGCTGAATCTTCCCCGGCTGTCGGGATAATGATAATGTCGGCTTTGTCGGGGCCTCCCGCCAGTTCAACGAATTTGTTCCAGAGTTCGGGCCCCATAGCCCCACCACCAACGATCATCAGTGAACCCTGCTCGGGTCCAACAGTTGGTGATGTGGAGGGCGTCTGCGACCGACTTATGTGGCTTATCAGCAGGAGAAAAAAGAGGTAGACGAAGTGCTTTTTCATGTCAGATTGTCGTTTGGTTATCGTGTACTCGACACATTACCAAAGTTAACGCAAACCGTACTCCCATGAATTAATTAATCCTAAATCCACATGATGTTTTACTGCTCGTCTGCAATAAAATCGCAGACGAGCAGTAAAGCCGATTATTCATAAGCCAGTGCTTCGCGTGTGGTGAGTCGATTGGCGCGTCGGGCAGGGTAAACAGTGGCCAGGTAGGAGCCAATCCCAACAATACTAACCCATATCCCAAACGCCAGTGGTGAAATGGTCAGGCTCAATGGCGTACGAAAAGCCATTTGACCAATGAAACGTCCGAGGTAAGTGGATAGCAGTAAGGAGAAAATAAAGCCCAGAGTTAGGCTGAGCCCACCGATGGCCAAGCCTTCCCACATAATCAGCTTGTGGATACGGGTAGGCGTAGCGCCAATGGCCCGCATTACGCCAATTTCACGCGTTCGTTCCAGCACATTCATGCTCATGGTAGATAGTAAGCCCAGCGTACCGACCAGCGCCATCAGAATCGCCATAGCCAGTAGCGAGTTTACCAGAATTTTCATGTGAGCGGCTATGGCATTGTGCAACAACCAAACTGGCACACTCGACCGAACAGCGATACCTGCCTGCTCAAGCCGGTTTTCAATCTCGTTAATTTTCGGTTTGGCATACGTTCTGTCGCGGTTAGTAAAGGCTATACGAAGCATGGTGGTACGGCCTGTGGGTGGGCTGATTTTTGCAAAGGCTTCTGCAGAAACATAAGCTGTAGCGGGAGAGCCCACATCTTCGGTAAAGCCAATAATTCGCCAGGCCGTTGGTTTTCCTGCGATAGAGAGTATCAGACTGTCGCCAATTTTCTGTTCTTTTTTACGGGCTAACTGGTTCAGTACAACCTCATTTGCGGTTCGGTTTTGCAACCACTGACCTTCTAATATCGTAGGGTTCAACAATCTGGTTGGAACGGGTAGCGCCTGAATTGTAAAGCTACCATGCCCCTTATCGGGATAGGTATGGGTAACGGCAAACGAACCTTGCCGGGCCATTGAGGCAGGAGCAAAGTAACCCACTTCGATCTGTCTGACGCCCTTCAGATGAGTGAGTTGGGCAATGGCTTCACTGGCCTGCGTGGGATTCGTTAATCGAATGTCGAGGTCGTAGAGTCGTTGGGTATATATCCGACGGAGATTGGTATCCCAGGCCGACGATACGTTCAGGGCGGTCATAAACATAGCACCGCCAGCCGCCAGGAGGCCCAGGGTCATCGCAAGCCGGGTACGTTGCCGAAACACATTGCGCAACGAGAGCAGGAACGTTTCGCCCAGAAAGCGGATCGACGACAGTGGAGCAAGCCACGATGCCCCAGTTTGGCCCGACTGCGATACCCCATAATTGTCCAGCGCCTTGCGGATGGGTAAACGGCTCCCCCGAATAACCGGAAAGGCTGTTACCAGCAACGGAATCAGCAAGCCCGTGGCTATTTGTAACAGAAGCACCCAGGCTGGAATGCGGGTGTCGGTTAGTTCCAGATTGAGGAGGTTGGCAATGCGGGTATACAACACCGAAGCGGCCATTCGGCTAAGTGGTATACCGATTACCAGTGCAACGGTGCAGAGTATAAGGATCATAAACAGGTAAAGCCCTGCAATCTGGCCAGACGTAGCGCCAATTGTTTTCATGACGCCAATCTGACGAACCTGTTTGACCATGAGCGTTGCTATCGATGTTGCAACCAGAATGGAGCCGAGCAGTAAAATCAGGTAGCTGAACACGATAAAGATGGTCATGATCGAACTCATCTGACTTTGGTGAGGATGCCGATTCGGTGGGGGTACCTGAATTTCACCCACCTTGTAGCCCTGTTTAGCGAGCCATGCCGATACCGTCTGGGCCTGCTCGGTGATGCGCGGGGCCGAGTCGCCGTCCGACGCAACCTGTATTTTAAGCTGATCGAACGACTGAGTTTCGCCAAGCCAGTGCAGGGTTTCCAACGTAATGTAGCCATAACCAGCCTGTTCCTGCCAGGCTGGAGCCAGCGCCGGGTCATGAACCGTACCCGCAATGCGTACGGATTTCGGGCCGCCTGGCTGGGTTTTGACGGTTAAGGTAGCACCTTCCTTAGCCTCCATCATGCTCAGCGCTGTTCGCTCGACTAGCATGGTGCCTAACGCAGGTTCTGTTGCGCCCGACAGATGATGGAACGTACTGATTCGCAGGTCATCGAATCGATCAATAACAAAAAGTAGCAGTGGATACCATCTACCATTGACGTACATTCGGGCCATAAGCGTAGCGCGTCGGTCAGCTTCTTTGACAACGGGTAATCGTTTGACACGATCGACCAGGCTACGTGGAATGGAGTCGTCGAGTTCGATAGTAGCTGAAGCTGGTAGGGTACTGGTATAATTGGTGGTCATTTCCCGGCTTAATACCGAATAGCCACCCAGTATACAACCAATGCCAAATACGCCAATCGCAATCGACAGGACCAGCATACTATTCTTGGTATAGTCTGATGTAAGGTCCCGAAGGACTTTTAAATAGCTGATTTTCATGAGGGGTAGATTTTGTTGGCACAGCGACATGGAGAGCATAGCGTTTTTAGCAATCGGCTACCTATGTGTACGCTGTACTTCCGTGTTTAATCAATTACACCGTCCGAAATAGCGATGGTATGTTTGAACCAGGCTGAGAACTCTTTTTCGTGCGTGACCACAATAACTGTTTTGCCGGCCTGAGCCAGTTTGGCAAAAAGCTGGAAAATAGCCGAAGCGGTTTGTGAATCCAGATTGCCGGTCGGTTCGTCGGCAACGATGATTGGAGGATCGTTGGCCAAAGCCCGGGCAATAGCTGCCCGCTGCTGTTGCCCACCCGACAGAGCCGCTGGAAACTTATTGGCCTGATCGCGGATGTCTACCTGTTCGAGTAGCTGGAGTGCCCGATTTTTGCGCTCGGCTTTTGGGTAGCGATCGCAAAATTCCATGGGCAGCATCACATTTTCCAGAATGGTCAGCGTTGGCAGGAGTTGAAAGAACTGAAACACCACCCCGATATTCCGACCACGCCAGGAGGCCAATGCACTTTCGGATAGTTTATCGATCCGAACATCGTTGACGGTTATACTTCCCGTGGTGGGTTTATCGATGCCGGTAATGAGGTTGAGGAGTGTCGATTTGCCACTACCCGATTTCCCGGTTATGGCTATTAGCTGACTCGCTGGAATGCTTAGCGACACCTGCTTCAATGCCTGGAATGTACCTGACGCCAGCGTAAAGGATTTGGTTACGCCGATGAGTTCAATGACTGGTTTGTGTTGCACCGTGTTTTAGCGTTTTTGAGGCAATTCTCGTAAACAAGCACAAAGCAATCGTCTGCCTAAATCCAGTTGGACGTGTTATTAATGTTGACCGGGTCGCCGGAGCGATGATTGAATGACTGAATGATTGAATAAATATGCGCCAACTATTCAACTATTCAACTATTCAACTATTCAATCATTCAGTCATTCAACATTTTTATATACTCGCTTGGGGTAAGTCCGGTAAATCGTTTAAAAATGAGGTTGAAGGTCGATTTCGATTTAAAACCCGCTTCCAGGCCAAGGCCCAGCAGGTTGAAATGCTTCATTGCCGGGTCGCCCATGAATACCTTTACCTGTTCGACCCGGTATTTGTTGATAAAATTGTAGAAGTTATCGCCCATACCTTCATTAATCAATTGAGAGAGTACGCTTCGGCTGATACTGAGTCGTTTGGCCAGATCGCTCAGGGTCAACTCCGGGTCGAGGTATGGCTTTTCACTGTCCATATAGTGAAGCAGTCGGTCGATAAGTTGCTGGTCGGGCTTTTTGGTGGTTGTCGATGGTACTTCAGACGAAGGAGTTGGGAGCTCTTGCTGGGTATTGATGGATGAAAGCGCGAAAATTGCCTTCTGAAGAATGCCCTTGTAGCCTAAGGCAAAAATGGATAGTGAAAAAATAACGGCAATTGTTCGGCTCGACCAGAACATCGCGCCATGATGAATTACATTGAGCAGAATCAGCAGAAAAATCAGGTTGATGCTCAGGAATACACCCATAAAAAACCGAACCCAGGCAATACTGACATTTTCGGTATTCGATACTTCCTGTTCTATCAACTTCTGATAGGTGAGCCATCGTTTATGGATGTAGAACAGATAGACTGAAAATTGAACGACCATGCAGAACCAGAATACACCCGAACGCCACGACCGATGACTATCCAGATAGCTAATCAATGGATTAGTGGAGGGAAGAGCTTTTAGTAGAAGTGAAAAAAAGATAGCAATCAGACACGGAATAAAATGGGCAATCGTCTGAGCGGATAGTCGAACCCGGTGACCCGTTAGTTCCTGAACATATAGCCAAAGCAACGGTGCGATCAGAAAAAAGCTAGGATCGCCCAGCGCGTACGATTTAATGGAAAAGTGTGTGATCACCCGCCCGGCAAAGGTTGTGTGCAGGATGGTGAACGACATGGCCAGCAACAGGACGGAAAGGAAAAGATTCGCCCGATTTTCCCGAACGTTCCGGTTATTCAACAGCAAGGTTACAAACACACCCTGAGCAATGCCCGCGTAGATGATGATTAAGGAAAGCTGTTCGAAAAAGGCCACCAAATTGCTGAATGATACCGAGTAAGCACTAGAATATGGGCGTAAAAATACGGGTTACTAAGTAGCTATTCGTCCATCAGGATTCTGTTGGACGGGTTTAAATTGCGACGTTATTGCTGATTATTCTACTGCTGATGTGATAACGGGCAAACGCTTTGTTTTCAATATCAAAGGTAATTCATACCGACTGGTTGCTGACATTGAATTTAAAAAGAAGCTTGTGTTCATTGTCTGGGTTGGCACACATGCTGAATATGATAAGATAGATGTAAAGACAGTGTCCTATGTTAAAAGTGATTAAAAACGAAGCAGAATATGAAGCCGCTTTAGAGCGGGTATATGAGCTAATGCAGATGGATTTGGTGGATGATTCGCCAGAATCGGATGAATTGGATGTCCTTGCCTTATTTGTGGAAGATTATGAAAATAAACACTACCCTGTATCCGCACCAACTCCTGTAGAGGCTATTATATTCCGACTGGAACAACTCGGTAAAGATAAAAGTGAGCTGGCTAGTATATTAGGAAGTCGTGCCTGACAGTCTGAAATATTGAGCGGTAAACGGAAGCTCAGTTTGCAAATGATTCGCAAGCTTCACAATACACTCCATATTCCCGCTGAAAGCCTAATCGCTGCTTACTGATTACAGGATTTGACTTTATAAAGGCACTTTGGCAATCTGCGGCCGGAGTGCCATTTTTTGGAGATGGTTAACGGTTAACGAAAGGATAATACTTCTTCAAAACCATCCATAAACCCAAACCTGCCAATTGTCCTGTAAAAATCACCTGATATGTACTTGCGCTTTAGGTCGGCAGATCTTGTTGTAGCTTTGTTTCGCTAACCTCGTTTTAATGGCTATTCAAGTCAAGATCATGAAGTCCTTGTTTCCTTATGTCGTAATGGGTGCTTTGTTTGTGGCCGGTACCCGTCTGGTCGATCGTCAGCAGCAATACAACCGTTTAGAACGGACTCCTACCAAACAGGCTTCACCGCATAACGTGTTTACGGCCAACACGAGCGTGCCCAAAATGCAACTTACCAACAGTCCGGAGAAACCGAACTTATCCAATGAGCGGACATTGAAAAATACACCGATGTAATGCGAGTTTATAGGAGCCTGTGACACCCGGTAAATTGCTGGGTCAATTTGGTGAATAGGGGATTATATCCGGTTTGTTCAATCGCTTCTTACGTCGTTTCTTTTGCGCGGTGAGCTGGCAGAAAATCGTTTGCATCAGATCGGTTTGGCCAGTATAATCGGCGCGGGGCTGGAACCAATAATTGGTTAGCTCGATTTCTTCAACATTCTCCAGTTCCACCAATTGCCATCGGCTTGGTGTGTCCGCATCCGGGACAATGTCGAGGTAGTATCCATAGATGGTTAGCTGCTTTCGACCTTCTTTGGGAAACCCGAACTGATACGGTTCCAGGGTTCGCCAGCTTTTGTTCTGTTTAATTTGAATAACGCGCTGAGTCGTAATGGCCGAGTCGATAATGCTCCAGACGGAATCTGGTTGAGTAGTATTCATGATTGTTCAGATATGGGTATATAGAGGATATAGTTGATCTGAACATATCATATACCATGCCAATTTGGTGAAGGATCGAAATGTTTTTTAAAAGGTTTATTTATCTGTGTAACAGAGGCTCTGTATTTTACTTAATTAACAGTTGAACCACGAACAATCAGGCGGGTCGGTAGGACTATCGTTTCCGAAGCCGGGCGCTCATCATCGGCTAGCAGTTGTTTAATAAGGAGTTGAGCGGCCTGTTTGCCCAGTTCATCGACTGGTTGGGCAATGGTCGTCAGGCCGGGTTCGATCAGGGCCGAAATTGGGTCGTCACTAAAGCCAACGATGGCCAAATCCTGTGGAACCCGAATACCCCGGCGTTTGGCAACATTCAACGCTTCGAGGGCGGTCGGGTCGTTGATTGTGAACAAGGCATCGGGCGGATTGGGCAAATTCAACAGGTGATTTACGTAGATATTGGCCTTGTCCAGATTCAGATCGTATGAGATAATCAGTTCCGGGTCTATGGCTATTCCATGCTGGGTCAGCGCATCCCGATAACCGTTTAATCGACTCCGGCTATTGGTAAGCGTGTCTGGGCCTGCCAGATGCGCTATGCGTCGTCGACCCGTTTTGATCAGGTGATCGACCGCCTGAAACGCACCATTATAATCATCGACCGTCACTTTTGACACGTCCATATCTTCGCATACACGGTTAAAAAACACGACCGGAATGCCCTTCCGCTGAAATACGCGGAAATGGTCGAAGTTGCGGGTTTCCTTGGTGTGCGATACAATTAGTCCATCGACCCGGCTTGCCAGCAGCGCTTTGGCATTCGTCACCTCCGTTTCATACGATTCATTGGAATGGCAAATCACCACGTTATAGCCCGACCGGGCCAGCTCTTCCTGAGCGCCAATAATGACTTTAGGAAAAAAAAAGCTAATGAACTCAGGGACTATAATCCCTATTGTACTGGTTCGGTTGGTCAGGAGCGAAATGGCTAGTTGGTTCCGCTGATAATCGACCTGGGCAGCCATATCCAGTACACGCTGACGGGTCTTTGCATTAACGTTTGGATGGCCCGTTAAGGCCCGTGATACGGTTGATTTAGAAATCCCTAGTTCGCGGGCAATATCAATAATTGTTGTCTGGTGCATTGGGTAGGGTTAGCGCCTTTCTTTTAGATACTAAGGTTTACCATTTTACCATTCCGACCGGGTGTTTAGTCACAAGTGGAAGGTAAAAGACTATTGTGTACAATTTGCAATAATATGATTTTTTCAATATTGTAAATTGGCTCGGTAATCATTGTAAGGCAAGTAGTAAATAATTCTACTTCAAATCTTGGGAATGTTCCCAAGATTTTGGGAACATTCCCAATAAAAAAAGTCAAAAAAATCTTTGTAGAATGACGGTTGGGAGCTAATATCAATCACTGGATAAGAAAACACTTGTTTTTGAGCGTTTGGTAGCTGTTTTCTCAGCTCGCTATACGCTGAGTTATGGATAAGCCAGTGGAGTTGATGATTTGCTGAAATTTGTATTTTTTTGATTTTAATATTCCCAAACCGAACAGGCAGAAAACTGCTTACTCAATGAAATCTATTCTACTACTACGAACTGCAATTGGGCTATTTTGTCTGATAATCTCGCTGTCAGGTTATGCCCAGTCGGCTCGCACCGTAAGCGGGCGCGTGACCGATGCAACAAACAACGGGGGGCTTCCCGGCGTCAACGTCCTGGTAAAAGGAACTCAGCAGGGAACAACCACAAACGCCGATGGACAGTATTCTATATCGGTACCGGGGGGGACGGCCACGCTGACTTTCTCGTACATTGGCTTCGTCACGCAGGAGGTAGCTATTGCGAACCGTAGCACAATCAACATAGCCTTGCAGTCGGACGACCGATCACTGAATGAGGTAGTTGTGGTCGGCTACGGTACCCAGCGGAAGATCGAAACGACAGGCGCTATTGCCTCGGTAAAGTCGGCCGAACTGGTACAAACCCCCGTTGCCAACGTGGCCCAGGGCTTACAGGCACGGGTTGCGGGGGTGCAGGTTAGCCAGAATACGGGCGCTCCGGGCGGAAATATCAGCGTGCGGATTCGGGGTACAAACTCCATCAATGGAAATTCGGAACCCCTGTATGTGGTGGATGGGATTCAGATTTCGAATGGCACCAACAACAGTGGCGAGATTAACAATGTAAGTCCCCTTTCGACCATCAATCCGAATGATATTGAATCAGTTGAGATCCTGAAAGACGCTTCAGCATCTGCTATTTATGGGTCAAGGGCTGCTAATGGTGTGGTGTTGATTACGACCAAGCGTGGTAAAACGGGCGCTACCCGCGTTACCCTCGATAGCTATTATGGGGTGCAGAAGGTAAATAAAATGCTCCCTTTATTAAATGCGGCCGAGTTTGCGCAGGTTGAAAACGAGACGTTTAAAAACAATTACTACGCAAACCCCGCATCGCTGGGCGAAGGAACGGACTGGCAGAAGATCATATTCCGGGAAGCGCCCATTCAAAGCCATCAACTGTCAATTAACGGTGGTTCAGAAAAAACGCAACTGGCGCTTTCGGCTAACTACTTCAATCAGGACGGTATTATTATCAACTCCAACTTCAAACGGTATTCGTATCGCCTGAACGTCGATCATCGGATTAGCGACCGGGTGAAGATCGGGACCAGTGTTTTAGGGAGTTATGTAATCAATTCGGGCGTTACCACAGGGTCGCAAACCATTGGTGATGCGGCTGTCGTCACAAACACCGTGCTGGGAGCGGCCATTGGGGCACCACCAACACTGCAACCCTATCGGGCCGATGGTTCTATCTTTCCATTTGGTGAGCAGGCAAATGGTCAGTATCGGGAGGTAGTCAACCCGCTGAATTACACGGCAATCCTGAACCAGACGACGATTCGGCGGACGCTCGCTAATTTGTATGGAGAAGCGAATCTGTTGAAAGGGCTTACTTACCGAGCTTCGTTTAATATTGATATGCAGAATAGCCTCCGGGATACCTATTCGCCCCGTTCGATTGTCAATAAATCGGATTTGACGGATAATTCGGGATCAGGCTCCAAAACGAATACCAACAACCTGGCGCTTTTGCACGAGAGTATTCTGACGTATAACCACACCTTCGCGCAAAATCATTCGTTCAAGGCTACGGCTGTATTTGCTACCCAGGTCGAAAACTATAACATGAACCAGATCAATGCGACTGGTTTTCCGAACGATGCCACTCAGAACGAAGCCGTACAACTGGCGCTTAACCGTACCGTAACCAGCAACCGGACCACCCAACGGCTGGATTCGTACCTGGGTCGGATCAACTATGGCTACAAGGAAAAGTACTTCCTGGACCTGACCGCCCGTGTCGATGGATCGAGCCGGTTTGGGGCTAACCACAAATATGGATTGTTTCCGGCGGCATCGGCTGGCTGGCGGATCATCGAAGAGCCGTTTGTTAAATCCGTTACCTGGCTTTCCGATTTAAAACTGCGGGCCAGCTACGGTATTACCGGAAATGCTGCGGGCATTGATCCCTACCAGTCGCTGGCAACGGTTTCGGCATCGGGTAGCGATTACAACATCAACCATGCGTATGCCACCGGTATCAACCCGTCGGGGATTGCGAACCCTGATTTGCGGTGGGAGCGTTCGGCCCAGGCAGATATTGGCCTTGATGTAGGCTTCCTCAACAACCGGATTAGCCTGGTTATGGACGTGTACCAGAAAACGACCAGAGATTTGCTGTATGTAAAAACGCTGCCACTGAGTTCAGGCTATAGCACTATTGTCGGCAACTTTGCTTCGCTCGAAAACAAAGGACTTGAGCTGGCCGTCAATGCCCGAATTCTGGAGGGGCCGCTGAAATGGAGTGTTTCGGGAAATATGACTTTTAACCGCAATAAGCTGCTGGATCTGGACGGCGGTACAACTCAGGAGCGGTTTGTTACCTCCTATTCGGTTTTGCAGGTAGGTAGCCCACTTGGCTTGTTTAAGACTTACGTTTTTGATGGGGTCAATCAAACGGGCGAGGCAATTTTGCCAGGGTATGGTGGTACGCTGGGTAGCCAGAAAGTAAAAGACATCAACGGCGATGGGACTATTTCGGCTGCCGATCAGGTGATTACGGGCAATCCGAATCCGAACTTTATTTACGGTTTTTCGACGAACCTCTCTTTCAAAGGATTTGACTTCAGCGCGTTTCTGTCGGGTTCGCAGGGCAATGATATTTACAACGCCAGTCGCCTTTCGTTTACCCTGCCGCTGGGGCAACGGAATATGCTGAAAGGAGTTGTGAACCGATGGACACCCACAAATCCGAGTAATGAATTCCCGGCTCCGGCCCAGGGTGGTCGTATGCCCGTTAGCAACTACGTTGTGGAAGATGGTTCATACCTGCGCTGTAAGAATATTACGCTGGGTTACAGCCTTCCCAAAATCAAAGGTATTCAGCAGATTCGGGTGTATATAAGCGCCAATAACCTCTTCACGATCACTAAATACAGTGGTTTCGATCCAGAGGTAAACACCTATGCGGGTTCGAATACGGCCATTGGCATCGACAATCTCGTGTATCCACAAGCGAAATCATTCCTGGGCGGTTTGCAGGTCACATTCTAAAGAGTGAAAGAGCGAATGAGTGAAAGAGCGAAAATCGTCAGTCATTCTTCAAATGAAGCAGTTAATCACTCTTTCGCTCTTTCACTCTTTCACTCTTTATAAACCATGAAAAAATACTTATTCCTATACTCGCAACCCTTACCCTTGCAGGTTGCAAACTGGACGAAACCATCTACTCGTCCATCTATACCGAAGCGTTTTACAAAACGGCGGCTGATGCCGAAAAAGGGCTGATTGCCGCCTATGATCCATTGGCCGATATGTATAGCGGCCCGGCAATGACGCTGGTGCCTGATTTCAGTGATGATCAGACCTATCCGCGCGGTGTGGTGGGTCGTAATACGCTGACACTCTTCTCGTATGACGTTAATTATACGGTACAGAAGAGCAATTCCCGGACCAACGAATCCCCGCAGCAAATCTGGGCATCGGGCTACGACGGTATTGAAAAAGCCAACTGGATTATTGCCAAAGTACCTGATGCTGTGATGGACGAAACCCGCAAGAAACAGATCATTGGCGAAGCCTATTATCTGAGGGCGTTTTACCTGTGGGCACTGACCAAGAATTTCGGTGATGTCGTCGTCAAAACCACGCCTAGCTATTCGGAAGCGGCTGCTGTGGTAGGCAAAAGCGCCAAGGCGGATGTGTATAAGCAGATCTATAGTGATCTGGATCAGGCATTCGCAGCCGGACTGCCTTCATTTCCTGCGGTCGATAAAGGACGTCCATCGAAAGAGGTGGTGAATGCCCTGTACGCCAAAGCGGCTCTGTATAACGAAGATTGGGCCAAGGCACTCGAAAAAGCCCAGGCAGTCATTACCTCCGGCAAGTATTCGCTGATGCCCGATGTGCGTAATGTGTACAAATACGATCAGGAAGATGCCGCCCGGATCGAGAATATGTGGGCTTATGAAGTTGATCCCATCAATCCCGGTCGTACGCACCAGTTGACAGGGCTTTGTGGCCCTCCCGGTAGCGCAGGGGCCGATTATGGCCGAACCACCTTCGGATCGATGTTTGCCTATATGTCGTTTTTCAATTCTTTTAATCCAGCCGATAAACGACGCCAGTTGCTCGATACAAACTACGTGGATCGAAGCGGAAAGATTGTGCCTCAAAAGAACATTACGCCAATCACGACCGATGCCGTGCTGATCAAGAAATATCAGGACCCAAACACCACGACGGGTATGATATGCAATATCCCTATTTTACGTCTGGCCGATGTGTACCTGATTGCTGCCGAAGCCGAAGCGCGGTTAAATGGGGCAACACCAACGGCATATGGATACATCAACACCATTCGGAAACGGGCAGGGCTACCCGATTTGCAAACGGGACTGAGCAAAGACGCCTTCATTGATGCGGTCATCCAGGAGCGTGCCTGGGAGTTCTTTGCCGAAGGTGACCGCTGGTATGACCTGACCCGTACGGGCAAATACCTGACGGTGATTCCGAAAGCCGTGAATAGCGTTTACCCGTCGCGCCCTGTTACCGCGAAGAATAAATATTTCCCGATACCCCAGGACGAGCTGAACGCCAACCTGAAACTGGAACAAAATCCGGACTGGAAGTAAAGAGTGAACGAGTGGATGCCTTTCTTCTTCGTGGTCTGTGCCCTTACAAATCACGGAGAAGAAGTTCACCTTGAAGCTGTTTGACTCTTTACAAATTGAGCCAAAACAGCATTGGACCAAACGTTTAAGCAGATTCCTTAACTACCTATTATCAATCAATGGCTTACAAGTTGAAAAATACGCTTTTGGTAGCGTGCTGGCTGATAGGCCTGACGGTTTATGCACAGTCGGGTCAAACGGTGTCGCTGGCCAATGAGCAGGTAAAAATTGTCTGGAAGAATTCGGCCAAAGGCTGGACTATTGGGCAGGTATCGGTTCGGAAAGGAACAGGCTGGACTGCGTTATCGGCTCCTTCGGGTGAGAACACACTGCTCTATGCCGCTGAAAAACCATCCGATAAGCCGGATACGACTTTCCGGGATATTACAGGAGCGGTTTTCCCAGGTGAAAAATATCATTATCAGCAAGAGCAGTGGGCCGAAAGTACCAGCCCCGTTTCGCTGAACAAAGCTGGACAGGCTTTCTATTTCTTTCCGAAAGAAGCTAAGCAAACGGGTAAAAATAGCCTTCAGTTTCAGCAGGAAACGGACGTAGCTACGATTCGTACGGAATGGTCATTCGATCCGAAATTTGGAACGGACGTTATTGTCAAACAGACCGTTACACCCAAAAAAGAGGGCTATTTCTCACTGGCCAGCCCGACGCTGGCTACACTGACTGAGCAGAGCCTGGCCTGGGCAACCGTACCAGGGTATTTTCAGGGTAATGCGTTTCAGAAAAACTTCGCCCTGGCCTACGCCTATGGGCATGGTATTCCAACCTTACCAGCCATTTATCGCGAGCGGTGCGCTAGTACCCTTAGCCCCATGCTGACGGGCAAAAACGGCATTACCCTCTCGGTGATTCCTGAACCGGGACTGGCGCGCGATCCCTGGGCCGTGGATAAAATCACGCAGACAACCTGGAACATTGGCTTATCGCACATGAATCGCAAGGCGCAACTCTTCCCAACCCTATATTATCCGATTCTGGGTGAACCAAAGTCGGCACTAAAAGCGGGTGAACGTGTAACTTACACGTTCCGGTACAGCCTGACGGATGGTGACTGGTTTAAAGCGCTGAATCATGCAGTGTACGACATCTATCGGTTCAAAGAAACGTTGGCCTTGCGGCAAAGCAAACAGTCGCTGACCGACCGTATCCAGAAAATGCATCACTACCTGACCGACCCTAAAACGTCGATGTGGAACATTGAGGAGTTTGAAGGCAAAAAGATCGGGGCGCAGTCGTATCTGGGCGGGGTGGTCGGTTCAAACAAAGACGCCATGAAAAACTCCGATTACGGTGCCATGTGGATGCTGGCCAATGCGACAAAAGACCCATTGCTGACTCAAAATGTGTTGCCATACGCGCTGAATTTCAAGCTGGTACAGCAGGAAACGGCGAATAACTTTTTCAAGGGGGCGGTGGAAGGACAATACTATCTGGCCAAGTCTAAAAAGTTTGTGGAAGAATGGGGTGAGGTGGTCGAGCCGATTGCACTGACCTACTACACCATGCTCGATATGGGCAATATGCTCCTCTTTGAACCCACGAATACGGAGCTGAAAGAACGTCTACGCTTCGGAGCCGACCGGCTGATCGATTGGCAAAAGTCCGATGGACACTGGGCCGTTGCCTACGATCGACATACGGAAAAGGAAATCTTTAAAGACATTCAGGACGTTCGGCCGACGTTTTACGGATTGATCGTGGCGTATCGACTGCTAAACGATCCGAAATACCTGACTGCTGCCCGAAAGGGGGCCGACTGGTTTTTGAAAAATGCCATCGAAACAGGTAGCTTTTTGGGCGTTTGTGGCGATGCCCGCTACGCACCTGATTTTGCCACGGGACAGTCGGCTCAGGCCCTGCTGGATTTGTACGACCTGACCAAAGATGTCCGCTACCGGGATGGAGCCATTAAAGCTGCTAAAATCTATACGACATCGATTTATACACATCCTATTGCCAATCATACCCTGAAAACCGTCAATGGCGTGCAGCGGGAGGATTGGGAGATCAGCCAGACGGGACTAAGCTTTGAACATGGCGGTATTTTCGGATCAGCCAATCGGGCGGGACCAATTCAGTTGTGCAGCCACGCAGGTTTGTTCATTCGGATGTACACCCTCACAAAAGAACCCATTTTTGCTGATATGGCGCGAGCAGGCGCCATTGGTCGGGATGCTTTTGTCGATGCGAAAACGAGTGTGGCCTCCTATTACTGGAATGCCATGAATCGGGGGGCGGGGCCTTACCCACACCATGCCTGGTGGCAGGTTGGCTGGCTGACGGATTACCTGCTGGCTGAGGCTGAATTGCGGTCGGGAGGAAAGGTGACGTTTCCACGTGGGTTTGTTACACCTAAAGTGGGGCCGCACCAAACGTATGGATTTGCTGCGGGAATGGTAAATGGCGAAAAAGCCAATCTGATCATCGACGAAAACCTTATCACAATTGACAATCCATCCGTCGATTATATTCTGGCGAAATCCGTACAGAGTGGGAAGCTGTTCGTCGTGTTGCTCAATAACCGGGCACAAGCCAGCGATTGTACCGTGACCGCTAAAAACGGAAAACCAGTTAAAAAACAATTACCCGCTTTCGGAATCGACGTGATGACCCTAAACGATAAAGGATTATAACCTCAACTATGAACTATTCCTTTTTTGTGGCAAACGACTTCCGGCTTTTGAACTCTTCAGGAAGTCCGACTCGTTCGATAAAGGCTTTATTATCGGCAATCTTGTCAGCAAACGGTTCACGACCATCCTTACCTTTCAGAATCCGCTTCGGCACAACCCTAGGAGGTGTTGGTTCTTTGGTCGTATTCATAGATTTACTTATTGCTGTTATACTCATTTTTTTCGAATCAGGAATGATTCATAAGGGCGGTTAGATTGAAATCCTTCCCAAGAATCACTGTAGTAACCAAACATAATAAAATAATTCAATAGTTCTTCTCTCGCCCGGTTAATAGCCATGCGATAAAGCCGATTTCGAGATGGAGAATTACCTCTAAATAAAACAGTAGACGCTGGATGGTCAGACAAAAATTGGTGAGTGATTTGGAATATAGTAGCTAGAATAAGAGGCATATCGCCATTATCGCTGACTGATTGATCGTCGATTTCGGCGGTGCCAGATTTAACATCGCCTAAAGCTAAATTGTATATGGCAGGGGTACTAATCAAGCTGAAAATAACCACTTTCTGAATCAGGCCTTTGGGACCAATGCTTTCGAAGAAAAACTGAGTGGCATCGGGTGTCTGGTTAAATGAATAGGACGGGTACTCCACTGTTAGGGATATTTTATACGATTACAAATAAACGAAAAGTTAAATAAAGTTGAATACAGCCATCGATACCACCGTCATTGTCATCTTCTCGGCCTTTGTGCTGGGAATTGGTATGCTCTTCGCCCGGACAGGACGGAATCTGAAATCGTTCTTTGCGGGGGGAGAAGCCGTACCCTGGTTTATTGGCGGACTGTCGCTGTTCATGAGCTTCTTCTCCGCTGGTACCTTCGTGGCCTGGGGATCTATCGCCTACAAACACGGCTGGGTGGCTATCACCATCCAGTGGACCATGTGTATCGGTGCGTTGGTGACAGGGCTGTATCTGGCTCCGCGCTGGAAGGCAACGGGGGCTTTGACGGCTGCTGAGTTCATTCGCGAACGGCTGGGGGCTACAGTACAGAAAGCCTATATATTCATCTTTACGCTGGTGTCGCTGTTCATCAAAGGTTCCGTGTTGTACCCGGTCGCTAAGCTCGCTGAACCTGCCACTGGTGCCCTGTACTATCGGGCTGGGGCTATTCATGATTGCCTATACAGCCGTAGGAGGACTTTGGGCAGTGATGGTGACCGATATTTTGCAGTTCGTGGTCTTGTCGGCAGCGGTGTTTATTCTGCTTCCCTTATCGCTCGATAAAGTAGGTGGTTTTGACAGCTTTACGCATCACGTTCCCGACGGCTTTTTCGACTTGTTGAACGGTGAATATACTTTTGGCTTTGTAGCGGCTTTTGTGATCTATCATATCTGCTACATCGGTGGCAACTGGACCTTTGTTCAGCGATACACTAGCGTCGATAGCCCGAAATCGGCCCGGAAGGTGGCGTTTCTGTTTGCTGGGTTGTACCTCATCAGCCCGGTCATCTGGATGATGCCCCCCATGATTTACAAGGCCATCAATCCATCGCTGACGGGCCTGGATACCGAAAATGCCTACCTCATGATCTGCAAGCTTGTTCTGCCGCCGGGTCTGCTCGGCCTGATGTTGACAGGTATGTATTTTTCAACCTCAGCCAGTGCTAATACGGCTTTGAATGTCGTATCAGCGGTGTTTACCAACGATATCTATAAAGGCATTGTGAACCCTGCCGCTTCGGACCGGCAACTGATTCGGGTGGCGCGGGGTTCGTCGTGGGTGTTTGGTTTGGGTATGATCGGTATTGCCCTGCTGGTTCCGGCTGCGGGGGGGATTGTTGAAGTGGTACTCAGTATCTCGTCGATATCGGGTGGCCCATTGCTGGCGCCACCACTCTGGGCGCTGTTCTCGAAACGACTGACCAGCCGGACAACACTCTGGGTTACGGGTATCAGCCTGACCGTCAATCTATTCTTTAAAGTGTTGTCGCCCCTGTTGCTTGATTTTAAACTGACCCGTGCGGCCGAAACGATTATCGGAGTTGGCTTGCCGTTGCTGCTTCTACTGGGCTATGAATTGTGGGCGCGGTCGAAAGATCATATTGCTGACGAATACTATCGCTATTTAATTGCCCGAAAGCAAAAACGTGACGAAGCACAGGCAGAATCGACCGAAGAGTTACTGGAAGTTCGGAAGCAAAACCGATTTGGGTTGCAGGTCATTGCTGGCGCTTTGGTATTTACAGCCCTGATGCTGTTTGGGCTAAGTGCGCTGGCAACGATGGGCGGCAGCATTACAGCGGGTATTGGTGCGGTTATTCTGTTGGCGGCCCTCATTCCCTGGCGAGCAGCTCAGCAAGTCCAGCTATCGGCTGAGGAGCCAACCAAGAAACTCGTCGATTCGGATAACTGATAAATGGGGAAAAGCAATGTTTCGTAGAATAGAAAAATGCCGGTCTTCGGAGACTAAATGGTCAGCATTAGCCACCAAGGCACAGTCTACATATTTATTGTCATCGGGGTCATTATGCATTAATCCCCATTCAAAGTATATAGGTTGTACCAAGCAATTGTCCAGCGAAAGCAGAAGTTTAATGACGTTATCGGCCACTATAGCAGACGTTTTTTCGGCCAGTTTTTCATGGTATTCAAATAGGATGTCGTTGCTTAGAGCCAAGTCGAACTTTCCTGCTTTGAGTGCATCAAAAATGGGGCGATATGGTGATGATACCGGAAGCGAAATCAGCAGAACATTGATGTCTAATACAACTTTCATTAGACAGAACGACTTCGCATGTGTTCATTTTTCCAATCCTCTATGGTTTGTTCGTTCCAGCCTTTGTCCAGCCATAACTGATTCATTTCCGTATCAATTTTTCTTGCGAAATAATCGGCCAGTACGTGTCGAATCTCCTGGAGTTCTACTTCGGAAACGGTATACGGATACAACTTCAGTAATTCCATCTGAAGGTTGCTCAGTTTTGTGGGAGTCGTCTGTGAAGTTGCCATTTACTTATTCTTTTTTTACAAATATACACTAAAGCATATCGGATCAACGAACTGCTTTTGCCTCATGAATTACCTACGAAACATTCTGATTACCTTATTCGTTGGCGGACTGATTTCCTCCGCCAATGCCCAGTATACCATTCGTGATCCTAGGGCAATTCCGCTGCATGGCGAATGGTCATTCTGCATGGACCCGATGGTTGTAGGCGAAACCAATAAATGGTACCGGGAAGATTTCCCAACGGGTAACCTGGACAAAGTGACTGTGCCGCACTGCTTTTCGACCGACCCACGCTATCAGTTTTATACCGGAGCCGTCTGGTATCGTCGGACTTTCCCCTGGAAACCCACGTCCGGTAAACGGGTATTGCTTCATTTCGATGCGTCGTATTATGAAACATCAATCTGGTTAAATGGGCAGAAAGTGGGCACGCACGAAGGCGGTTATACCCCTTTTCATTTCGACATTACCCCGTACCTGAAAGCGGATAACAATACCCTGGCAGTGTCGGTCAATAACAATACGTGGCGGATAGGTACGATACCCGGTGCAAAAGACAATGGACAGCCTAACGACCCATTCCCAGGCTGGATCAACTATGGCGGTCTTATCCGGCCGGTATACCTGACTGTAGAGCCGGAGGTATATGTCGAAAACCTGAAAACGGAGGCCGTTCCCGACCTGGCGAAAAATACGGCTACCCTAAAAATTAAAACCCGTGTTCGTAATTCAACGGCACAGGCCGTAACGCCTAAACTGGCCTTTCGGGTAATGCAGAATGGAAAAGCTATTCCGCTAACCTGGAAGCAGACGGCTGGTAGTATTGGGGCCAATCAAACCGCCATTTTAGAAGCCGAAACAGCTTTGAAGTCAGCCGATGTAAAGCTTTGGAGCATCGACCAGCCCAATCTTTATGAGGTACAGGTGATTGCTGCTACCGATACCGTTCAGACCCACATTGGCATTCGGAAAGTGGAGGTGAGGAATGCGCAACTGCTGCTTAACGGTCAGCCTATCAAAGTCGCTGGAGGGAACCGCGTGGTCGATTATCCGGGGTTGGGTTCGCTGGAGCCTGATTGGCTGGTGGAGAAAGATATGCGGCTGATGAAAGAAACGGGTATGGAACTCCATCGGCTGACCCATTACACGCCTTCTGAAACGGTTTACGACTGGGCCGACCGCAACGGCATGCTCATCATTGCCGAAGCCGGAAACTGGCAGTTGACACCCCGAGAAATGGACAATGATACCGTTCGGACGAAGTTCCGGCAGCAGTTTCGCGAGATGGTCGAGCGCGACTGGAACCACCCCTCGGTGATTGCCTATAGTGTGGGCAATGAATACCTGTCGGAGCAGCCCGCCGGTAAGCGATGGACCAAAGACATGATCGCCTATGCCCGCGAACTCGACCCTACCCGGCTGTATACGTTTGCGTCGATGCGTCTGAATATACTTCCCAAAAAGCCCGAAGATGAGGCCAGTCAGTACTGCGATTTTGTATCGACGAACACCTATGGCAATCACCTGACTGTCCTGAAACATATTCACTCGCTTTACCCCGATAAGCCCATTTTTATCAGTGAATACGGCACCCGCGCCGATGGGAAAGATGGTGAAGCGGGTCAGGTAATGCATATCGAGAAGTTCTTGTCCGATATACGGCAACTACCCTATGTGGTGGGGGCATCGTGGTGGTCGTTTAACGATTACCTGAGTCGGCACAACGGAACCAACCCCGACGGTACGCGTCCCTGGGGGCTGGTGCGTGGTGACCGCTCAAAACGACCCTTATACAAAGCGCATCAGACAGGTATGGCTCCGGCTATACTCGAAAAAATAAGCTGGGAACCGGGGCCTGAAGGTGTTCACGCCCTGAAACTTCGGGTGACGGCCCGCCACGATTTTCCGTCCTATGTGCTGAAGAACTACGTTATCAAAACCCCTGTACTGACTATTCCTATTCCCGACCTGCAACCCGGTCAGCAAGTCGATCTGACAATCCCGGTGCGGGGCTTCGACAAAACGTTAACCGTGGACATTGTTAAACCCACGGGCTTTTCAATTCTCACACAAACCTTCGATTTAAAAAATGATACGCGAACAGGCAACTGATAAACGTACCCCTAAAACGATTCACCATAGTGCTGATTTGGTTGTGACGGGTGGTGGATTAGCGGGTGTATGCTGCGCCATTACAGCGGCCCGGGCGGGTATCCGCGTGATTCTGGTTCAGGATCGGCCCGTTCTGGGAGGAAATTCGTCGTCGGAAGTGCGGCTTTGGGTGCTGGGGGCCACCTCACACATGGGCAACAATAATCGCTGGGCGCGCGAGGGTGGGGTGATCGACGAATTGCTGCTCGAAAATCTGTACCGTAATCCCGAAGGCAATCCGCTCATTTTCGATACCATTCTACTGGAAAAAGTGGTGTTGGAGCCGAATATTACGCTGCTACTGAATACGGTGGTGTATGAGGTTGAGAAATCGGCACCCGATACGATCAGTAGTCTGAAAGCCTATTGCAGTCAGAACAGTACGGCCTACGAACTGGTAGCCCCTTTGTTTTGCGATGCCTCGGGCGATGGCGTGGTTGGGTTTCAGGCGGGGGCCGCTTTCCGAATGGGGGCCGAAAGCCAGGAGGAGTTTGGGGAGAAATTTGCCCCCACAGCCGAGTATGGCGAGCTGCTGGGTCATTCGCTGTACTTCTATACGAAAGATACGGGCCGACCCGTGCGGTTTGTGCCTCCTGCCTATGCGTTGGACGACATTACCAAAATTCCGAGGTATCGGCGGTTCAATGCCCAGGAATACGGTTGTCAGCTCTGGTGGATCGAGTATGGTGGTCGATTGGATACGGTTCATGATACCGAAACCATTAAATGGGAGCTGTGGAAGGTCGTTTATGGCGTTTGGAACTACATCAAAAACTCCGGCAAATTCCCCGAAGCTGACACCATGACGCTTGAATGGGTCGGCCAGATACCCGGCAAACGAGAAAGCCGCCGATTCGAGGGAGACTATATGCTTCGGCAGCAGGACGTAGTGGAGCAACGGTCGCATCCCGATGCCGTGGCTTTTGGGGGCTGGAGTATCGACCTGCATCCCGCCGATGGGGTTTTCTCCGAAAAACCGGGCTGCAATCAGTGGCACAGCAAAGGCATTTACCCGATTCCTTATCGGTGTCTATACAGTCAGAATATCAGCAATCTGTTCCTGGCGGGGCGTATTATCAGTGCGTCGCATGTGGCTTTCGGTTCATCGCGGGTGATGGCTACGGGGGCACACGTGGCTCAGGCGGTAGGCATGGCGGCTGCACTCTGTACGAACGGTGCCCTGCTTCCCCGCGAGTTGACAGCCCCTGCCCGAATGCAGACATTACAGCAGGAATTGTTGAAAACGGGCCAGCACATACCCGGTCTGCATCTGCACGATAGCCAGGATTTGGCCCAACAGGCCCAGGTATCTGTTTCGAGTGAATTTGTCCTGAATGAATTACCGCCAAATGGCCCACTGATGCCATTAACAGATTCGGTAGCGCAGATGATACCACTTCCGGCCGGACCTGTTCCGCAATTGACGGCGTTTGTAACGGCTGATCGCGACACAACGTTAACCGTTGAATTGCGACGTAGCAGCAAACCCTTTAACCATACACCCGACATAACCCTCGAAACCCAAACGCTTTCGTTGCGGAAAGGTCGGCAGGAAGTACAATTGTCATTTTCCAGTCAGCTCGATGAACCACAGTATGTGTTCGTTACATTCCTGAAGAATCCCCATGTTCAGGTACAGTACAGCGAGGTACGGGTAACGGGCGTGCTTTCGGTATTTAACAAAACTAACCCGGCGGTATCGAACTATGGCAAGCAGGAACCTACGGAAGATATTGGCGTCGATACGTTTGAGTTCTGGTGCCCCCAACGCCGACCAGCCGGGCAAAATATTGCGCTACGGATTGAGCCCGGTATTCGATTGTTTGGTGCTGAAAATGTACGAAACGGCCTTCAAAGGCCTCTTAGCCAGCCTAATGCCTGGGTGGCGGATTTGAACGATTCAAACCCAACGCTGACTTTACACTGGCCCGAAAAGAAACGGATTCAGCAGGTCGAACTGTTTTTTGATTCCGACTATGACCATCCGCTCGAAACGGTTATCATGATTCACCCGGAAACGGCTTCGCCTTTTTGTGTGAGCGAGTATGTCCTCTGCAACGATCAGCAGGAACGTATTTTTACGGCCACGAACAACCACCAGAGTCGTAATACCATCCGCTTCGATCCCGCCATCGACACAACCAGCCTGACCATCCATTTGAAACGAGTCAATGGTAATAAAGAGACTAAAACCGTTCCGGCTGCGCTGATGGAAGTTCGATGCTATTAGGGTTGAACCACGAGGGCACGAAGACGCAACGAATTAACGTTTCCTTGCGTCTACGCGCCCTCGCGGTTTATAGAAAGATGCTAGGCTTAATCAATAGTCAGGTGTTTGCCCAATACGGCGCGGCAAATATCATCGACAGTATGGAATAACCTGATGTTTGCGTATGCACTGAATACATCGCTTCGGGTATAGCCCCAGGTTACGGCACCAAAGGCCATCTTTTCGGCCTCCGCTGCCTCCATGTCCCGAACTTCATCCCCTACACAAAGTATATCGCGGGGCGAAATACGACTTTGGGTTGCCACCTTTCTGAATTGGCGGGACTTGCCAAAAATAGCTGTGCCACAGCGATAATACCGAATCAGCGATGCGATTTCAGGGCCGAGTACGCGACGGATATTTTCCTCCGAATTTGAACTGACAATGGCCAGTTGAACACCCTGTGCGGATAGTTGTTTGAGGAGTGGTCTGATTTGATCGAAGAGTTGAATCTGATCGAGGCTATCACCCATCAATCGGATAAACTTTCGCGCTACAAAAGGTAGCCTCCAGGCGGGTATGCCCACGTAGTTTATCATCTGACGAACATCTAGCCCCCGAAGTCGGTCAACGTCTTCCGGTTCGATTCGCTTAAACTGGTAGTGGCTGACCAGCCTGTTGAACGTACGTAGAAAGAACGGGAATGAATCGGCCAGTGTGCCGTCGAAATCGAAAATGACTAATTTGAAGTTTGCCATGCGTACACTAACCCAATGGGCTTACCGATCTTCCGGTTAAATTAGTTCAGAAAAATGGCTCGTACAAAATGATGCTGAAGGCGCTCTCGTTCGAATGCTGCAACAAGTAGGAAACCGGAACTTGGTTATTTACATTATTGACTCCTCGTAATGATTGACTGGATGAACCGACTGCTGCGATTCTGTTTCCTGATTGCTTATGCGGGCGCGTGTTTTGGTCAGCAGCACCCATATGAGTTGAAAGTTACATCTGAAAATGACAACTATTGCCTGAATCTGCACGATGGATACTATACCAATGGCTTGTTTATCACGATGAATTATATGCCCGTTGGTCTCAATAACCGCATCCCTGAAACGAGCAGCCTTTCGAAAATAGTCGGTCAGTATCAGGTAGGTCAGATGATCTTCACACCAGAGTTTGTTACCCCCAAGACGACGAAAGATTTGATTGACCGCCCATTTGCTGGGTATTTGTACGTACAGAAAGGGTTAACATTTTTCTATAAAAAAGGCCATGTCCTGAAAACGACTGTCTCGGTGGGTACGATTGGGGGAAATTCACTGGCGGAGCAAACCCAGATTTTTATCCATAGAACGTTTGATCTGCTGCGTCCCAAAGGCTGGAACTATCAGATTCATAATGAAGTTGGTATTAACCTGCAGGGGCAGTACTGGCGTGAACTACTCCCAGCGTCGTGGCGTAAATCCCGATTTGATCTGCATAGTCTAGCCCAAATGACGGTTGGCAATACCTTTACCAATGCATCGGCTGGCCTACTGTTTCGGGCCGGTCGATTTGCCCAACCCAATCAGTCGTCATGGTTCGATGCCCGTGTTGGGCGGGAGCTGTCGGGAGAGACTACCGAATTATACGTATTTGTACAGCCTGCTTATCAGTACCAGTTTTATAACGCAACCGTACAAGGAGGGTATTTTACCAACGATGCCGGAGCCATTTTGTCTCCGCTTCGGCATTGGGGCTATCGGCACGACATGGGCCTTGTCTTTTCACCACCTCGCTGGACGTTTCAAATCGTGTATACCTACAAGCAACGAGAAGCGGCAATCATGCGGCACAATGAGCAATTTGTTGGTCTGACAATGGCATACCGATTCGGGCGATAAAAACAGACCTGCCCACCTTCGGCAGATGGCCAAGGGTGGGCAGGTCTGTTTGCTTTAGCTATACTAAGCGGTTTGGATGGGGCGATCCAATGAATCAGATTCATTTTTTGATTCCGTACCCAGTTTGGCGCCGTAACCTGATGCTACAACGCCGATTAACAGGCCAATAAAGCCAAATAAAGCGGCTTTCGATGCGGTTGATGCAGTCGCATCGGCGGCTTGACGAGCTTTTACTTCAGCGTCCTGCTTCGTTTGTTCGAATTTCGTCACGGCCTGTTTATACGCGCTGATCCAATTATCGACGATCTGTTCGGATTCGGCCCGGCTTTTGCCACTTCGTTTCATGACGACATTCACTGCATCTTCCCGATCTACGCTATTTATGGTTGCCTGACCTTGCCGGAATAGCCGATCAAAAAGCCCACTGGCAATATCGTCAGCTGCTTGTGGATTTTCGGCTGCTCCTTTAGCGGCCTTTTTTGCCTGGTTACCTGCTTGTTCGGCTTTATTTTCCAGCATGTTTGGATTGAGTTGTGCATCTCCGGTCTGCCGCAGGAGCTGATTCGCTTCTTGCTTTAAATCCGTCAAATCGATAGAGCGCCAGTCGATTCCATTCGCTTTTAGCTGCTTGTCCACTACATTGCCAATACCAGGAGCAGCCGCAGCTACAGCCGTTCCGGCGGTGTTTACCAGACTTCCTACCAGCCGTGTTGCTCCTCCTAGTATACTGCCGATGGTTGTTGTCAGAAAATAAATGGTGAGTAGCGTGGCCAGGCACCAGGTTAGTACACCATGAATAATACCATCAAAAAGCCGTGGAGCACTGGCTAGTCTACCAGCTATCCAACCGCCCGTAAACAAGGACAGAAGGCTACTGAAGATGTACCACAGTGCACTACCGATTCCCAGGCCTGCGGTTGGGTTGTGTTCTGACATAGGGTCTATTGTACTTAAGCCGATACCCAATCCTAGTAGGGTCAGTAACATCTGGCTGACAATCGCCACTAATACGCCAGCGAAAACAGCACTCCAGGAAATGCGTTTAAAATTATTCAGACGGCCAAGTGGCTGTTCCATTGAGTAAGAAAGATCGTGTTTCATAGTTGAGTAAGAATATATCAGGTACGTCTTGCAGGCGATCCTAATTGATTGATTTGTTAAAAGCGAGCCCCTGGTGATGTAGACCAGGGGCTCTGTTTCATAGAAGTTGAGTAAATCAGAATAAGCCGTGGGGCGATTAACGGAAAACGTCTTTGAGCTTATCAAAGCCCGACTTTGTCTCATCGGCTATTTGTTCCGCTTTTTTTTCGACTGTATCCGTATAGTCGTCAATTTTGTCCTGCGCCTTATGAGCGAGTTTGTCCGCTTGCGTTTTGGCATTGTCCAGCACTTCGCCAGCCTTTTCCTGGGTTTTGTCCCAATGGTGCTTGAGTTTATCTTTTTTGTCTGACGCTTTACCTTCAAGTGTTTTACGCAGTTTCTTCTCGGAACGAGGAGCAATGAGTAATCCAATAGCTATTCCAGTGACAACCCCTGTAACCAGACCCGCCAGATACGGATTCTCGGATATATAGTCCTGGGGATACTTTGACGTTTTGAAAACCATGTTAATTAATAGATTAATGAAGCTAGTAAAGCAGTTTCTCTCTGCATTGCAGAAAAATCATACCATATGCTATCTTTTAGGATTAAGTTGTTGATAACGAGATATTCGTTTTTAAAGATTATTATCGGTGTTTTGTAATTAGTGTAGTATTTTGTACTCAGTTCGTAGGAAATAATACTCAGTATGAACGGTTGCTTTGGTGAGTATTTTAATTTAAGTATTTAAGTTGTCGTATGATTGTTTAATTGATATTTCTGGGGTTTTCAGTTGGAGTAAACTTAGGCCTCACAAACAGGCTACTCTTCGTATTGAGCCGATACATAAAAAAGCAGGCCCTAATCAGAACCTGCTTTCTAGTCTCAAACCTAACCTAAACAAAACATACAACCTGTTCAGACCAGTAGTATATTCTGGTAGCCGGGCACGACTAAGCGGAGTAATACGTGCTCTATTGCTACTGTAAACTTAGACTCACAGAAGGGAACTGAGCGGGTAGCAAATGGTCAAAAAGAGGGCGTAAAATGATCGGCATTCTATTTTTTTAGCTTTTCAGTTACTTGATACGCTCGCACCGCCTGCTGATTGATCCCGAATAGCAGTGTGTTCCCAAAGGGAAGTACAGATCGCACATCGCCCGTTAATTGAAAGCCAGATTGAGCTTGCGGAACAGCCTGGAAATTTCCCTTCCCGTCACCTTTCAGCAATAGACCGTAATTGGCATCGGCTCGCCCGAAACGCAGACGAACCTGTGACGTATTGCCACAGAGCAATAAATCTTTATGGCCATCCTGATTGTAATCCAGAGGTGTAATGGTGAACACGGGTGAAATCTGGGCTGCTATTGGTAATGACTTTTCAGTCAGTTTTCCGCTGGAAGAGCTGATAAAAAAGCTTGTTTTTAATTCGTTGGCCGTCAATTTAGCGGCATCTTCCAGTTCTTCTTTCTTGAATACATCATTTAATGTAGCATTGGAATAACTGTCGTAATTAGTGAATCGGAAGCGTAGCATCCCTAACTGATCGAGCAATTCGTCGCGGGTGGGGTGGGGGTAGCTTTTGCCCTGAACGTACAGACACAGAATCGGATCGATTTTGCCGTTTTTATCGAAGTCCTTGTAAATCAGTTCGGCTGGTTCGGTATCACTGGCGCGGCACTGGGTGTTCAGCCCCTGATTGCCAACCACCAGATCGGCCTTGCCATCACCGTTCAGGTCATCGACCAGCAATTTGTTCCACCAGCCACGGTACTCTTTGTCGAAGTAGGTTTTGGTCTGATCACTAAACTGATTACCGCTCTGACTCAGTACCGTTATGGGCATCCATTCACCCACAAGAACCAGTTCGGCTTTTCGGTCGGCATTCAGATCGACCCAGGCTGCATCGGTAACCATTCCAATCTGAGCGAGTGTAGGAGCCAGTTGGGCTGTCTGGTCCGTAAAATGACCTTTGCCATCGTTGATGAGCAGGTAACTTTGGGGCGCTTCAGGATAACGACCCGGTACGACCCGACCACCTACAAACAAATCAGGTTTGCCATCACCATTGATGTCAGTCGCCCGTACGCAGCTTTTACTGCTGAGCATGGCGGGAAGAGCGTTCGGACTTTTGGTAAAATTTCCTTTGCCGTCGTTCAGATAGAGCCGATCCTGTAGTCGAGGATCACCGGGGAGTACGTCGCCATACCCACCCCGACACACGTACAGGTCGGTATGTCCATCAGCGTTGGCATCGAAGAAAAGGGCATCAGTATCCATCCCTCCCTTATCGGCGATAAAAGCAGGCTGTGTGGCTTGTCGGAATCGATTACCTGGTTGCTGAAGAAACAAAGCCCCGGCCTGATCGCCACTGCCGCCAATGAACACATCTTCCAAACCGTCGCCGTTGACATCGGCTTTGGTCATACAAGGCCCACTGAACGACTGCGCGTTGACTAGCAAGATCTGACGTTTGAAATCGTTGGTCCGGTTGATCGGGTCTGTAAACGCAATAGGTGAAGCGATTTCCCGAAAGAGTGAGGGAGCAGGTGGATTAACGGGTAAAGGAGCCCCAGCGTCTTTTTCCTGAATAGTCAGAATCTGGTCGGCTTTTACGCCTTTGAGTACCTGACTTTTACCTGTTGGCCAAACAATACGGACGGAGTCGATGGTGGCACTGGTCCCTAAGCCCACATGCAGCCGGGGCGACATGCTGGACTGGTAGCCGCGTATGGGCATCTGCTCCACATATTGCTGGCGACCAGCCTGGTAAACAGTTACTTTAGCCCCAATACCCTGCGTGTTGGCTCCTGCACCGACTAATTTTACCGACAGATAATGATGTTTCCGTTCAGCGTTGGCTTCGTTCTGAAAAATAAAGGCGGGTTGATTGGTATTGTTGACGATCAGATCCAGATCACCATCGTTATCAAGGTCGGCATAGGCGGCTCCGGTGCTGTTGGATGTCTGCGTAAGGCCCCAGGCAGCTCCGACATTCGCAAAGGTGACCTCGCTCGATGGATCACCTCCCCGGTTGCGAAACATATAATTCGGGACATTCGACGATGGAATTTTGTGAACTAGTTCCAGTACATCTTCACGACTGAAATTGGCCGGGCGATTCCGCATGTAATCCGTCATAAATTTCAGAAAGTCCTGATTTGTATAATCGCGCACATAGCCATTGGTCACGTATAGATCTTTCCAGCCATCGTTGTCGTAATCGGCCAGTAGGGGAGACCAACTCCAGTCGGTATTCGAAATACCCGCCAGTTGTCCGGTTTCACTAAATAAAGGAGTTAGGAGCGAGGAGTGAGCGGTCCGACGGGTCGGAGCGTGGAGGCTGCCGCGTCCTGATACTGCCGGATGGATTCTCTCTCCTCGCTCCGACCCGTCGGACTGCTCGCTCCTCGCTCCTACATTCAACTGCAGCATATTCCGCATGTGCTGGTAGTAAAAACCGGAGGATACAGCGAGATCGAATTTTTCGTAGTTGTCGGGAGCCATCAACAGTTTCTGCCGACGGTTATCTTCCGGCAACATGTCGAGGGTTAGAATATCGGGCAACGCATCATTGTTCACATCGGCCACATCATTGCCCATCGAGAAGTGAGAGGTATGCCGGATGCTATGGCTAAGTTGGTTAGTAAACGTACCGTCTTGGTTGTTGAGATAGAGATAATCGGGAATAGTATAGTCGTTGGAGATATAAAGATCGGGCCAGCCATCGCCGTTCAGGTCTGAAACTCCCAGCCCCAAACCATAGCTCAGGACAGAGCTGCTCAAGCCTGATTTTTGGGTAACGTCTTCAAAATGATTGCCTGTATTTTTCAGCAAACGAACGCCAATTTCAGGATTGCTTTGCTTCAATAGAGCGGCTGTTGGGCCGGGGTCTAGCACGGGTAGCAGACGCGGGTTATGGTTCAACAGAAACAAGTCCAGATCACCATCGCGGTCGTAGTCAAAAAAGGTGCCCTGTGTAGTCTGACCGGGGTGGTCCAGGCCCCATTGTGTGGTCTGTTCCGAAAAATGAGGGATTCCCTGTGCATCGGCCCCCTCATTGATAAATAACTGCGGGATTCGTTTTTGCGGAGGTAAACTACCTGAATAGCAAACGAACAAATCGAGTCGGCCGTCGCCATTGACATCCGCCATCGACACGCCCGTTCGCCAGGGGCCTTCGCGTCCGGCTACGCCGGCGGCAGCCGTCACATCCGTGAACTTCATCTGACCTTTATTCAGATACAACTGATTGGGAACCATATTGCCGCTGAAATAGATATCGTCCAGCCCATCGCCATTCAGGTCGCCCACGGCTACACCGCCCCCATTGTAGAAGTACTCATACATCAACACATTGGTATTGAGCCCTTCAGTCAGGTTGTTGGCGAACGTAATCCCGGTTTGCTCAGGCGTTAAGGAGGTAAATAGGGGCGATCCATCAGTCTCAGCACTATTGGACGAATCCGAATGTTTACAGCTCGTGAGACAAATGATTCCCAGCAGGAGCCCTAAAGAAATAGTGGTTTTCACGTAATGTAGGCGTTAAATGAATCATTAATTGTCATAGATAGTCATTTTTGGGCATTTAGCTGTATACCTGTCCATCGAATAACTTACAATGACAATCAATGACTATTGATACTAAAAATAAACGAAAAATGCCAGCACTCGTAAGCGCTGGCATTTTTCGTCTGGACTTGCGCAGCCATTTTAAAATGATTGAATTGCTGATTTACTCCCATTCAATCATTCAATCATTCAATCATTAATTATATCCCGGATTTTGAACCAGTTTATTGTTCCGGTTGATTTCGTCGCGGCTGATCGGCAGGAAGTAAATCTTATCGCTCCACTTCCGGTTTTCCTTACCTGTTCCCAAATCCTGCACGCTGTACGTATAGTTGTAGTTGTCTTTATTATACTTGTACGTCGTGACGGTTTTGCCTGGTTTCAGTTTACCCGTGATCACAATAATCTTAGCCTGACTGCCTAATGCCTGAGGAGCTATCATCCAGCGACGAACGTCGTAGAAACGCTGATCTTCGAAGAGCATTTCGATGTTCCGTTCGTTCTGATAACGGGCTACCAGAGCACTTCCTGATTCGGTAATGGCTGGCATACCTACCCGGAAACGTACCCGGTTGATCCAGGTTTTGGCTTCGGTTTCCTGACCTAGTGCCAGACAAGCCTCGGCATAGTTGAGCACAACTTCCGTGAAGCGGATTTGAATCGATGGTACTTCCTGACGGATGTTCATGTCGACCAGCGTTGGGTCGGGATCCATGAACTTACGGATAGCGTAGCCGGTCCAGGTACCATTCCAGTTTTCGATGGTGCTGTTCCGGGTGTCCAGACCAGCATAAGGCGTAGTGGTGCCACCGCCCGTTCCGACTTCGTAGAATCCTGTCTGGATCTGACCGGCTGGGTCGATACCAGCTCCATCGGGTGTGCGGGGCTTCCATTGGGCTCCATCATACAGGATCGATGCATAGAAGCGTGGGTCCCGGTTTTCGTAAGGCGCAGCGGCATGGGTTGGGTTTTTCCAGTCGAACTTTGTACCGTCCATCATTTCATAGCTATCAACCAGCTGCTGAGTTGGTTCGCTGGATGTCCAGCCATGATAGCCATTAGGCATGTTGTTACGTGGATACCAGGAGCCCCAGTCGTCGAATGAAGCGCGGATGTAGTATTTCAGGAAAATGCCATCGGCTTCACCACCATTGCGAGACAGATACATGTTGATGTAGTTCTGCTGACCTTCGGCAGCTGTAACGGGAGCTGTCAGATTCAGTTTGTAGCCATACTGATTCAGATCTATAACCGCTTTCGCTGCATCTTTGGCTTTTTGCCAACGGGCCGTCCGGTCGCCACTAACATAACCGAGTAGTTCAGGCTTGTCGAAGCTGGCAATAACCGATGATTTAATTTTGGCCGTTGGAATGTCGTGCAGGTCGCTGGCAGCGTACATCAATACACGAGCTTTTAGCGCCAGAGCAGCTCCCTGCGTAGCTCGACCGGCTGCCAGAGTTTTGCCTTTGAGGAGCAGAGCCGCCGAATCGAGGTCGCTGACAATCGCGTTAACGCACTCTTCATACGTATTCCGGGCAACACCGAAATCGGCTTCATTCAACGTATACGCATTTTTAATGATGGGCACACCGCCGTAATACCGCAGAAGCTGATTGTAGAAATAACCCCGCATGAAATACATTTCACCCTTCATTCGATCGGCAACACCGCTGCTGTTATCGAACTTAGGCTTGGCCAGGTTAGCCAGCGCAATATTGGCCGCCCGGATACGCTGATACATAGCGCTCCATTCCATCGTCGATTTTATCGTTCCCAAGTTGGATGGGCTTACATTGGCTTCGTTAACATCTTGCTTGCCGAAGCTATATAGCGCATTATCAGTCTGGCAGTCGAAGCTCATTTGATCCAGAATTCCATCGCGCAGTCCGTTGTATACGTCAGTGACAAACGCGTCGGCAAGAGCCTGGTCAGACCAGACCGCTTCACCCGATACCTTATCGAGTGGCTTTGTATTGAGGAAATCCTGATTGCAGGCTACCAGCGTAACACCCAGCAGCAGACAGAAGGACAGACATTTAATAATATAGTTCATAATGTGGTTGAAATTCGTTTAGAAACTGACAGACAAACCGGTGTTGATGATCCGGGCTTGCGGATAGTATTGAGCGCTACCGCTGGTTGATTCAGGATCGAACAGACCTTTCATCGATGGCGAGTAGGTCGCCAGGTTCAGCCCGTTTACGTACACCCGCAGATTGTTCAGGCCGATTTTATTGGCAAACGTAGCTGGAAGGGTGTAGCCCAATTCAACGTTTTTCAGACGAATGTAGTCGGTACTTTTGAGCCAGTAGCTGGTTCCGTTGGAGAAGTATTGGTTGCTGCGGTCAACAATGCGTGGGTCGGTCGAGCTGGGGTTATCGACCGTCCAGCGGTGATCATAGCTCCATTTCAAGAAGTTACCAATCGTACCTGATTCGGTTTGCAGGAAGATCTGGCCACCTGTCGAAGCCTGTAGCAGAACGCTGAAATCAAAGTTCTTCCAGCGAAGGTTACCTGAAAAACCACCCTGGAACCGTGGTTGGTTGTTACGGTCGGCCCGAACGCGGTCGTCACCATTGATCTTGCCATCACCATTGATGTCTTTCAGCTTCATATCGCCTGGGCGTAATACGCTGGCACCTACACCGCTATAGTCAAGTTTGTTGGCATCGATGTCGGCCTGCGAAGTGAAAATACCATCATATTGGTATAGCAGGGTTCCATTGGCCTGGTTCGGATCATTTACGTTGCTCGGAATGGGCTTGCCAGTCGAACGCTGCCATTCAGGCGCACCGGGGGTTTCGTCCCAGAATGTGATTTCGTTTTTAGCATAGCCACCGTTCACGCTCACCGAGTATTTTACTTCGCCAACCTGGCCGTTGTAACCTACACGGAACTCATATCCCCGGTTGGTAACCTTCCCAATGTTGGTAGCCGGTAAGGTAGCACCCGTTGTTTGTGGGATCGACGCGCTTTTCCGCCAGAGGATGTTCGACCGTTTGTTCAGGAAGACGTCGAATTCGAAGAAAATCTTACCATTCAGGGCCGATCCTTCCAGACCAATGTCGGTGTTGTTAGCTACTTCCCAGGTCAGCGTCGTGTTGGGTACGCCGTTCTCGTAAAGCGTTTGCGCTACCTGATTGCCGATTACATAACCCCAGTTTGAGTTTACAACATCACCGTAGGCATAAGTTGGCAGGTAATCGTACTCACGCAGTGCGCCATTGAAATATACCTGGTCGTTACCCAACTGACCCCATGATGCCCGCAGTTTGAGGGAACTGATGGCAGACAGGCTTTTCTTGAAGAAGTTTTCTTCCGAAATCCGCCAGCCAGCCGATACGCCAGGGAAGAAGCCCCAACGGCTGTTGGCCGGGAACATGTACGAGCCATCATAGCGCCACAGGAATTCGGCCAGATACTTTTCTTTGTAGTTGTAAGCGGCACGACCGAAATAGCTCATCCGGGCACGTTCCCAGGCAGCGGTCGTATTGCTGTTTTTCTCGGCGCTACCACCGGCAAACAGTTGGTCGATGGCTGTCGAGGCAAAGTACTTCCGGAAAGCTGAGAAACCGTTTGAGTTCGATTGCTCTTTGGTAATACCGGCCAGCACCGTGATGGCATGATTACCGCCAAAGGTGTGATCGTAGGACAGAATACCCGATAGCAGCGAGTTGAACTGGTCGTTGGTGTACTGGTTCAGGGTTGCCTGCGCAGGACCTTTGGCTACTTTTTGCAAAAGCGGTTGGTTGTTGGCATCGTAGGTAGTATAATCCCAGCTATAGACGTACCAGGGGGTTTGCCAGGTTTTGCCTTCCTGTAGGTATTTGTCCAGGGCTACGCTACCGGTGAGTTTCAGGCCCGGTATCCAGGGGTTGGTGATGTTAACGCTGGCATTACTTTGCAGGTAATAGCGAGTGTCTTTGTCGTAACCTGTAGCACTAGTCGTAACCAGTACGGGCTGTTGTCCGTTCTCGATATCAGGAGCAGGTAACCCATTGGGCCAATAAGCAGGCTTGTTAGGATAGCCACGCATGAGCATCCGGAAAATAGCCCCTGCTCCAACGGTTGGGAAATTACGGTTCTCCTGACGACCTACTACGCCAATCACCGTGCTGATGTGTTTACTGATTTTGGCGTCCAGATTCAGACGGAAGTCGTACTGCTTGTAGCCCGTTGCCGAGTTTTTGTAGTAACCATCCTGATTCTGGTAGTTGACCGATGCCAGGTACTTGACGTTTTCACTACCTCCCGACAACTGAAGCGTATGCCGTGACTGGGGCGACCAGTTTTTCAGGGCAGCGCCAAACCAGTCGGTATTCGGATACTTCCAGGGATCGGAGCCATCCTGATACTTCTTGATTTCGTCGGGTGTGTAGGCCGCCTTGGCAATGGCGCCGTTGTCGGGGCGAGTGTAGCTCCCCGTTGTATTAAAAGCGGCATTAGCGTCTTTCCAGTATTGGGCAGGCAGGTTGTATAGGTTGATCTCATTGTTCAACTGAGCATACTCAGCTGCTGAGGCCATCTTAGGAATAACTGTAGGTTGTGCCCATCCCTGGTTGAAGCTGTACGATAATTCAGGCTTACCGGTCTTACCATGCTTGGTCGTTACCAGAATAACCCCGTTAGCAGCCCGCGATCCGTAAATAGCTGCCGAAGCATCTTTCAGAACGGAAATACTCTCAATGTCGGCTGGGTTCAGTCGGTCAATACCCCCGGCCCGCGCTGGTACACCGTCGATAACAATTAAAGCATCGTTGTTTCCGAGCGAGTTTGTTCCCCGAATCCGAATCGTAGAGCCATCATAACCTGGTTCACCACTGGCGTTGGTGGCAATAACGCCCGGCATCCGTCCAGCAATCGAGTTGGTCATGTTGACTGCTGGCGATTTAACCAGATCGGTTCCTTTTACGGTGGCTACAGCACCCGTTACCGTCTCTTTCTTTTGCTCACCATACCCTACTACAACGACTTCGTTCAGCATTTTATCGTCGGAGGCCATGCTGATGTTGATCTCACTCCGGTTGTTGAGGGGTATTTCCTGACTGACAAAACCAATGTAGGAGAATACCAATGTCGAGGTTCGGCTAGGTACGTTTAATGAATAGGCACCGTCAGCAGCTGAAACCGTACCCGTCGTTGTGCCTTTGACCACAATACTTACCCCCGGCAAAGCCAGCCCCTGTGCATCAGTGACCTTTCCACTGACCTTCGTTTGGGCGAAGGCTGCGGTTGATAAAAGCAGACAAAACAGAAGCAGAGAATGAAACGCAGGTCGTAGGGTTAATGCCGCGTTCCTTTGGAAGAGACTCCTTTGTGATAAGAAGACCTTCTGGCGTGTACAAGGTTTTTGCATAAAGTTTAATTAAAAAATGGATAATGTAAACTGGTTAATTTAGCGGATAGAAAGACGGTATCGCGGTCTGTTATCAAAAGATATCAGTAGGCAGAATTGCCCTATTTGTTAAAACCTATTGGTGCTATTTGCGAGTAATGATTCATGCAACTTTCGCACAGATGCGAATGGATGTGGTCTAACCAGAAGTAGAATAGATAGTTGTCAGAGCTAATTTTACTCAACAAGGTTTGTTTTGCTATTGAAATGATCGTATTGCAAAAATATGTTGGCAAAACACAATTAATGGGGGGGAGATTGTTCGAAATAGGGGGGTAAATTGTTCGCTTATTCGGCTTTATAGAAATAAATTTACATTATCAGTAACATATGGCGTTTTTGTAATGGAATAATTAATTGTAGAAAAATTAGTATTATTTATTTTGTTGTTTAATACTTGTGTACAAGAATACGCTAGTTGTATACACGGGTTCGGTTTGTTGAAGGCTGAGTATTATCCCTTAAACTAATACTTCTCTGATGGTTATGAAAGGAATCTACAGTCTCCTGATTGCCACTTGTTTTTCTTTCTTTCTTAAACTGTCGGGTCAGGCTCAGCTAGTCCCGAGCTCATTTCGCTTTGAACACTTAACCGTAAATGAAGGCTTATCCCATAGTGATGCTATGGCTGTTGTACAGGACCAGCAGGGCTTTATCTGGATTGCGACGAATAAAGGGATAAATCGGTATGATGGCTACGAAATAAAGCATTATCTGCTTCCTATCGATAATGAGAACGGTCTGTCGAACAACCGGGTCAGAACGTTGCATGTAAGTCAGCAGGGCGTACTGTGGGCGGGTACTGAAGGGGGAGGGCTCAATGTGTACAATCCGAACCTGGATCGATTTGTGCGCTTAAAAGCCCAATCGATATCACCGACTAGTCTGTCATTGCTCCAGGTATTGAATCAGTCCGAAATAACGGCTCTGGCTACTGATCGTCAAGGTACAATCTGGGTAGGTACCAGGCAGCATGGCTTATTTGTGATCCAGGCCAATCAGGAAGGCCAGTTGCAGGAGTTGAGCCGGGTAAAACTGGCAAATATCGGCTCAGTACGCACCGAAATAACTGACCTAACGATTGATCTGGTTGGACACGTCTGGATTGCTACCTACAGTGAGGGGCTTTTTGTGGCTTCCATTCATCAGCCTACTGCGACAGCTATGCTCGCCAATCCATTTACCGACGCCCATATCCTGGCCCTAACGCTCGATCATGATGATGGTATGTGGATCGGCACCGATAGGCACGTTCTCTGGGTTTCGAATGATAGTCTGCGGACAAAACACCTGGCCAGACCCTATGAGCTGCCCCAAACGTTTCAGAGTATTGGCTGTCTTCATAAAGATTCGTTTGGCCGGCTTTGGGTAGGTACCGACTTTGGCCTTTCCATGGTTCCGGTTCAACTTTCGGCGGGCAATCCTCCAGTCTTTACCGATAAAGTGACGACCTATCTGCCAATGGACGCTGACCCGAATAGTATTAATTCGGGGCGGGTACATTGTATTTTTGAAGATCGGTTTCAGGTACTTTGGTTGGCAGCATCGGCAGGAGGATTAAATAAGATCGATCTGCGCCAAAAGCCGTTTGGGCATCTGAGTCGGCGATTGAGTGAGCATCCTACTCTTGCGAATAATTATATCAATGCCCTTTACAAGGAAGATGATAAAGGCTTGCTGTGGATAACCACACGAAACGGAATCTCCAGTTACGATCTGAAAGCCAAAACCTACCGGAATTATTTTGATCGGCAGTTGCCGGGCAACGTCACAGGCATGGATGTGTCCTGTATTTTCCAGGATTCAAATGGTACACTCTGGTTCAGCGCTCGGTATGATGGGTTAATTTCGATCCGTCGGCAGAATGGCCGGGAGATTATTAAAACCTTTCCACATCACGATGGCCTGTATCACTATATAGAGAGCATTACTGAAGATAAATTCGGTACGCTCTGGACGGCTTCCTTTAGTTATGGACTTACCCGCATGAACCGCGATGGTCAGATCATAGCCAGATATAGCAGCCGGAATAGTCGGCTCCCATCCGACCGCTTTACCTTTTTGCTGTACGATTCGGCCGAAAATGTGCTTTGGGCCAGTACGCAGGATGCAGGTGTGCTGAAACTACGGGTACTGCCCGATCGGCTGGAGCTACTTCAGCAATTTAATCATGATAGGCACAATCCGACCAGTTTACGGGTAAATTATGCCTGGCCTCTGCTTAAAGACCGGCGGGGAGCCATATGGGTCGGTACCATTGGGGGAGGTTTACATCAAATTGTCCGAAATCAAAACGGGCAGGAAGAGATTCGGTCCTGTGCAACCTGGCTACCCGACAGTGATGTTGAAAGTATTATCGAAGATAGTCAGGGGAATATATGGCTGGGTAGTGAAGGGCTGATTCGGGTGAACCCGGTAACGCATCAGGTCATTCGGTATAACGTTGTGGATGGCGTACAAAGTAACTCGTTTAAGGTTGGGGCTGCCTGTAAGTCGAGGGACGAAACCCTGTATTTTGGTGGTATCAACGGCATTACCTACCTCCAGCCACGGGCAATCCAGGCCAATCCATACCCACCTTTTGTGCGCATTACCGGCTTATCGATTGCCAATCAGCCAATCGGTGTGGGGCAGTCCATAAATGGCCGGGTCCTGATTCAGAAGCCACTTAACAAAGCGCAAACCCTTCAGATAAAAGCGGCTGAAAACGACTTCTCTATTTCGTTCGTTGGGTTGAACTTTGCCAACCCTAAAAAGCACCGCTACGCTTATCAATTGGTTGGCTATAACGACAACTGGGTACAACTCGCTCCTGGTCAGCGGACGGCTAGTTTTGCCAACCTGCCCGCCGGGAATTACACGTTTCAGGTAAAAGCTGAAAATGGCGAGGGGCAATGGACGCATCATCCGGCCGCCTTACGATTGACCATCCTGCCTCCCTGGTGGAAAACCTGGTGGGCGTACTCATTATACACGCTACTGATAAGTGGGGCATTGCTACTGGCCCGACGGGTTCTGTTGCAGCAGCAGGCCTTGAAAAATAAGATTGCTTTCGAACATTTCCAGTATGAAAAGGAGAAAGAACTTAGCGATCTGAAACTGGAGTTTTTTACCAATGTGTCGCACGAGTTACGCACGCCCCTGACGCTGATTCTGGGTCCTATGGAGGAGCTGGCGGCATCGGCCTGGAAATTCAATGGCATGAAAGATAAGGTATTGCTCGTACACCAGCAAACCCGCCGACTGCTGTCGTTAATTAATCAATTGCTGGATTTTCGTAAGATGGAATCACAGCATATACCGCTTCAGGCTGTCAGAAGCGATGCCGTTTCATTTCTGGTTGAGTTGTTTTTGATGTTCAAGCTTAAAGCGGAAGAGCAAAAAATAAAATACACTATCGATACGCTTCCGGAGCCCGTCATGCTTTACTTTGATCGGAGCAAACTCGAAGTGGCAGTTATCAATGTACTCTCTAACGCTCTAAAATATACGTCGGCGGGGCATGGCGTTCATTTGAGTATCCGCGTTGTTGGCGATATAGGGCAATCGGCTCGTTTTCAGCAGCAAAAATTACTGACTAACTACCTCGATATTACCGTCCGCGACGAAGGAATCGGTATAAAGCCAGACGAACTCAACCGTATTTTTGATTTGTATTATCAGGCGTCGCATACGGCCAATATGCGGGTAGTAGGAACAGGTATTGGCTTATCGCTGGTAAAACAGTTCATTGAACGACATGGGGGAGAAGTTTCACTGACTAGCCAGGTAGGGCAGGGGACTACCTTTGTTATCCGGCTACCTTTTGGGAAGGATCACCTGGCCGCATCCGATCTGGCCCTCGATACACAAGGGCCCGCTTTGTCGGTGCATCCTCAGCCGTTTATTGATGAGGTTACGGTAATCCCAACCGACCTGACCTCTGCCACATTACGTCTGCTGATTGTTGAGGACAACAGCGATGTAAGGCAATACATTACACATTTGTTTGCTGCCAAATTTGAGGTATTTACGGCTGTTGATGGCATCGATGGCTGGGAGCAGGCTCTGCAACTTATGCCGGATGTAATTATCAGTGACATTATGATGCCACGCAGCGATGGACTGGATCTCTGCAAAAAAATTAAACAGCACCCTAAAACACTGCATATTCCGGTCGTTCTGCTTACAGCCAGGGTAGCTGTTGTGCATGAAATTGAAGGGTTGGAAACAGGTGCCGACGAGTACATCAGTAAACCGTTCAACCCTGATTTGCTCATTGCTAAAGTGAATACGCTGGTGCATAATCGCCTGAAACTGCGCCAGTATTATCAGCAGAAAATCTTGCTGGAGCCTACCGAAGTTTTAATTCCTGATGCCGACAAAGTATTTCTGGAAACGGCCATGAGTATTGTTGAAAAGAACCTGGGCGAACCCGAGTTTTCGGTGCTGGAATTGGTCAAGGAAATGGCGATGAGTCGGTCAGTGTTTTATCGACGTATTAAAAATATTACCGGCCAGTCGGTGGTAGAATTTATCAACGATGTACGTATGAAACGGGCGGCTCAGTTGCTGGCCTCCAGTCAGCTTCGTATCTCAGAAGTATGTGCCTTGGTTGGTCTGGAAGATGTCAAGTATTTCCGAAAGTCATTCCAGCAGGTTCATGGGGTATCGCCATCCGAATATGCCCGAAAGCATAGGGTCGAACGCGACGTGCAGCCAGAAGTTTGCTGAGGACAGCATAAGTAATTCAACTGATTTTCGGCCTTTTTCCATGGAAATAGAGCCGGAATTTTATGAAGACCACTCGTTCAGTATCCGTTGCCGTACTGGTTCAATGGCCGTTTCGGCGTTACTTCGCCTTTTGTTGTTGTCTGGTCATACTATCCATCGGTATGCGTTCGGCGACCGATGTTCCTGAAACGGAAATTACCAACGGACTGGTTCGGGCGAAGCTCTACTTACCCGATGCCGAGAAGGGTTACTACCGGGGTACGCGCTTCGACTGGTCGGGGGTGGTCGCTAGCCTTGACTACAAAGGACATACGTATCATGGCAAATGGTTCGATACATACAGCCCTACACTGCATGATGCAGTCATGGGGCCCGTTGAGGAGTTTGGCCCATTGGGTTACACCCACGTAAAACCAGGTGGTACATTCGTGAAAATCGGTGTGGGGAGCCTGATTCGACCCGACGAAAAGCCGTATAATGCCTTTGCCTATTATCCAATTGCGAATCCGGGAGTCTGGGCCATAACGAAGAAGGCCGATCAGGTGCAGTTTGTTCATACCCTGGCCGACACAGCCTATGCTTATGAGTATCGGAAGACGCTGGCGCTAACCAAAAATAAACCGGCACTGGTTATTACCCATAGCCTGAAAAATATTGGAAATCGACCTATCGAAACAACGTCCTATAATCACAATTTTTTTGTCATCGATCAACAGCCGACCGGCACAGGGTACGCGATCAAATTTCCGGTGTCAGCCTTATCAACTGATGGCGGAAAAGGGGTTACGGACCGGGTTCGCTTTCAGGATGGACAGCTTGCGTACCTCAGCGATCTGACGAAAGGTGAAAGCGTTTATTATCCGAATTTGGGAAATGGGCAACCCATGCGATACAACATCACAGTCGACAATACCAAAACAGGTGCTGGTGTAACCGTAACCGGCGACCGTGATATTTCCCGTATGGTGTACTGGTCGTCGTCTACCACGGTAAGCCCTGAACCGTACGTTACAATCAAAATCGAACCAGGGCAGACGTTCAGTTGGCAAATCGCCTATCAGTATTACGTAAAATAATGTCAACACAACAACACGGAGAGAAAGCCTTATTCCTTTTTTCTCTGTGTTCACTATGATTTTGGGGTTAACCTCATTTTTTCTAAGCCTTTAACTACATCGCTAACATGAGTCAATTAGAGAAGCCGTTGGAAACCAGTCGACGAAATGCGCTAAAGTTAGCCGGATTAGGGTCGGCCGCTGGTATTCTGGGTTTGTTCGATAGTCCCAAAGCCCGAGCCGAGGTCTACGAAACCCCTGCCTATGCTAAAGGCGTGGCTCCTGTTACCATCAAAAACGTCCGGGCTATTACAACGGCACCCGGTGGCCCGAATCTGGTGATTGTGAAGGTCGAAACATCTGAACCAGGTTTGTATGGGCTTGGTTGCGCTACCTTTACCCAACGCGCTCATGTTGTGATTCCAGCCGTCAATATCTACCTGAATGAGTTTTGCGTGGGCAAAGACGTCGACAACATCGAGGATATGTGGCAGTCGGCCTATGTCAGTTCCTACTGGCGAAATGGCCCGGTGCTGAATAACGCCCTTTCCGGACTTGATCAGGCGCTCTGGGACATCAAAGGGAAGCGAGCCAACATGCCGGTTTATCAGCTTCTGGGCGGCAAGAGCCGGATTGCGGTCGATACATATACCCACGCCAGCGGCCCCACACCCGAAGCCATTGCCGATAAAGTCCAGGAATTTATGGCGATGGGTTTCCGACATGTCCGCATTCAGCAGGGAGGCTATGGGGGGGTAGGTGCTATGCAGGAGCTAAAGCCCGATTTCAAAACGGCTGGATATGGCCGCGAAACCGACGATTTCTCAGATCAGAAAACGTATCTGAAACGGGTCCCTAAGATGTTCGACATCGTGCGCAAACGATGTGGCGAAGATGTACAGCTCCTGCACGACATGCACGAGTTAACTGAGCCCATTGATGCCATCAATATGATTAAAGGTCTGGAGGAATACCGGCCCTATTTCATTGAAGACCCGTTTTCGCCCGAAAATATGAACTGGTTCAAGCAATTACGGCAGACCACGGCCGTACCTATTGCGATGGGTGAGTTGTTTAATAACATCAATGAGTTCAAGGAGCCAATGGCCAACCACCTGTTCGATTTTATTCGAATCCACATCTCACAGATTGGCGGTATTACACCTGCTATGAAAGTGGCCCGGTTGGGTGAATGGTTCAACGTGCGGACTGCCTGGCATGGGCCGGGCGATACCTCGCCGGTAGGTCACGCAGCCAATAACAATATCGACATCGCCGTCTGGAATTTTGGGATTCAGGAGTCGCAGATGTTCAGTGATAAAGTTAAGGAGGTATTTCCCGGTTGCCCGACGATCAAAAACGGGTATTATCAGATCAATGAGACACCAGGCTTAGGAATTGACATCAACGAGAAAGAAGCGGCCAAATACCCTATTGGTACTAAATCACGCTGGACGGTTCGCAAAAACGATGGTACGATTTTAAAGCCCTAAAAAAAACAACCAGTAGACCGGACAGCTTGCCATGGGTATCTACGGTCATCATGAATAAGGCTTCGCTCGGAGCGGGGTTGACGGATATGAAAACAGATTCACGCAGAGAGTTTATACGGAAATCCCTCACAGGCGCTACAGCACTGACCGTGGGAGGAGTATTATCTGGATTTAGTGCCCGGAGCTATGCTCGCATTTTAGGGGCTAATGAGCGCATACAGGTAGGGGTCATGGGCGTTAATAGCCGTGGGCTGGCACTGGCCAGTAATTACGCTCTTCAGCCGAACTGTGAGGTAATGTACATTGCTGATGTAGACTCGCGAGCAGCAGATAAGTGCATTGCAACCGTAGACGGCATACAGAAAAAGAAACCGAAAGCCCAGCCCGATTTTCGGAAAACGCTGGACGATAAGGATATGGACGCCCTGGTGATTGCAGCGCCCGACCACTGGCATGCCCCAGCCGCCATCCTGGCTTCTAAGGCGGGTAAGCATGTATATCTGGAGAAGCCCTGTAGTCATAACCCGCACGAAGGGGAACTGCTGGTTGCGGTTGCTGCAAAGTACAGGAATGTAATCCAGATGGGTAATCAGCGTCGGACCTGGCCTAATGTGGCTGCGGCTATCGCTGAAGTTAAAAACGGAGCTATTGGTCGACCTTATTTTGCCAAAGGGTGGTATACAAATAACCGCCCATCTATGGGTATTGGTAAAGAGGTAGCCGTTCCGTCCTGGCTCGATTACGATTTGTGGCAGGGACCCGCTCCACGCATGGCCTATAAAGACAACCTGATTCACTACAACTGGCATTGGCGCTGGCACTGGGGAACGGGGGAATGCCTGAACAACGGCACCCACATGGTCGACCTGATGCGCTGGGGCCTAGGCGTCGACTATCCTACACGCGTAGTTTCGTCGGGAGGGCGCTATCGGTACAAAGATGATTGGGAAACGCCCGATACACAGGTGGTTACGCTGGAGTTTCCTAATGGTACAGCCATGACCTGGGAGGGTAGAAGCTGCAATGGCCGAACCGTTGAAGGCACTAGCGTCGGGGTGATTTTCTACGGTGAAACGGGATCTCTGCTTATTGAAAGTGGTAATTCGTACAAAATTTATGACCTGGAAAACAAGCTGGTCAGAGAAATAAAAAATGACTTACCTATTGATCCTCGCGATCGAATGAATCCATCCCAGAAACTGGATGCCTTTCATATCCAGAATTTCTTCGATGGTATAAAAAAAGGAACTCGGTTAGCGTCCGATATTGTCAGCGGGCATAAGAGTACCTTACTCTGTCAGTTGGGGAATATTGCTTATCGATCGGGTGATGCGCTCCAGATCGATTCGGCTACTGGGCACATTATCGGTAATCCTAAAGCCATGCGCTATTGGCAACGCGACTATCAAAAAGGGTGGGAGCCAACGCTATGAGCATAGCTGCGGTGTGCTATTCAAACCATGGTACATAAACCAATGGGTTCTATTCTGTGCCCCTTCTATGACCTTTAATAAGGTGGTTTCGTTAATAGACGGATTTTGCGCCGTTTATGTAGTTCATCCCGGATGAGCGCACACTTTTCATACAATTCCAGGCTGATAGCTTCCTGAAGCATAGCCTCTAACTCGTTGACAGATTTACCGACAAATTCCAGATGTTGTGTGCTGAGTGCATGAATGGGTTTTCCAAATCCATCCGTCCTGACCAAGGCCAGTGAGTTGGGTTTGGGTGTATCGTGTTGTTCCATACAATTGCTGAATTGAGGATTACAGTGCTGATAAATTACAAAAAACGGGGCTTTGTTGCTAGTAAATTGTGTAAACGACCCGATTATTTCTGCTGAGTTGTTTAGCTCTACGTCAAAACTGGTTTGGCGTCAGCGAAGCGTATATAGAAAGCGGTATGGCTGCCCTAATCGAACAGGAACCGGATAATTGCGTTAATAAAGACAATAGCATCTGGTTGAAGGAAGCCTATGATCGTCGAAACCAGGTGTCAAAAAGCGGTACTCGACGATGATTTGTAATCTATGAAGAAATCCATAAAGGGTATGAGCAGGCTAATACTGGTAAGCCTGTGTATAACAATCAGTGGGTCCATCTTGTCAGCGCAGGATACAACTCAGACGCAGGAAACAACGCCAGTTCAAACCATTCCAGACACCTTATTATTTAAGATTCAGCGGGCGCAGTCGATTATCACAGAGATACGATCTACGAATAAAAAAGGATATGGAATTGCCCGTATACGGGCAGGGTTGGCCGATGTGAAAGCGAACATTGCACCTATTTCCGCTGATTTACGAAACCACAGAAAAATCGTTGACGCTAAGAGTCTTGCCAATTATAGCCTGATTCTGAACGATGCACTGGAGCGGCTTAGGGGCTGGCGAACTGCACTGGCTAAATCGAATAATGATTTACAAAGCCAGCTCGACCAAGTTCTTGGCCTGAGCGGTGATTCGCTGCTGATTGTAGCAGCCCATGATTCGACCGAAAAGAAACTGTATGTAGGGCAGTTAACCGATATTCGATTACAGCTTCAGGAGGCTGGTACGCGTACAACCGCCCGGCTGGATACGGTAAGTCGGTTGCTGGCTGACGTGTCGGGAACTTACCTGAATGCCAGTAACTTGCAGGGTTCTATCAGCGATCGTTGGCAGAAGTCGAATGAAAATGCGTTGCTGAAGGAGTCACCTTATCTGTGGGATGCCCCGGCTACCTTCACCATTGGCAATGTACAGTCGATTTTGAAATCGAGCTATCAGGGGCAGGATAAAATTCTGAAGTACTTTTTTGCCTCAACCTGGGATAATCGGTTTTTGCTGCTGTTGCTCACCGGGTTGTTTTTTGCCTGGGTTTTTACCAACTACAAAAAAGCCAATACGGCGTTGATGGAGCCGAAGATCGGGCCGATCCAGTTCGATAACCTGATGCCGGTGCCTATCGTAGCCTCACTGATTGTTTTGCTCAATTTAACCCCACTGTTTGAGCCTGAGTCGCCTGCTATTTATATTGAAATTACCCAGTTTTTGTTGCTGGTTGTTCTGACCATTCATCTCTGGAAACGCTTTTCGAAGCATGATCTCAGCATGTGGCTGCTGAATGCTGGGCTGTATGTGTTGCTGCTGATTACGAATACCCTGATCAGCGACACCCTGTTCATGCGTCTTTGGCTCATAGTATTGAATGCGGCTTTTTTTTATATCGGTATTGTGTTCTCCAGACGATTACACCGGCGCTATCTGAGTGAACGCATGATCCGGCCAGTCGTTAAACTATACCTGGTATTGCAGGGGCTGGCTGTTTTACTGAATATTTTGGGGCGAATCAGTTTGGCTAAGTTATTCAGTATTACGGGTGTTATTGGGTTGGTTCAGATTACAGGCCTTGGCGTTTTTATTGAGGTAGTCCTTGAAGCGCTTGAGCTTCAGATTAAACTGAGCGCCTGTTCGGGGGGAGTTTTTTCACGGGTCAATGTTAACCATACCCAGCGTTCATTCAAAAAAGGATTGGTGGTGCTAGCCATTGGGGTTTGGCTGCTTGTATTTTTTATCAACCTGGGTGTTGCTGATAGTATCTACAACTTCTTCAGTCACATACTGACCCGCCCCCGCACGTTTGGGAGCATTACATTCACGCTCAGCAGCGTGCTTTCATTTGCGCTTATTATCTATCTGTCGAGTCTGTTGCAACGAAACATCGGTCTTTTCTTTGGCGAAAGTAAGCTTCCTAGTTCCGACGGGCAGGTCGACCAGGTTAGTTCAGTGCTAGCCTTGACTCGTCTGGTCGTTGTAATTGCCGGGGTATTACTGGCCTTTGCCGCGTCTGGCCTTTCGGTCGATAAGTTAACAGTAGTACTCGGCGCGCTGAGCGTCGGGATTGGGCTGGGTATGCAGAATATCGTCAGTAATTTTGTTTCGGGTATTATTCTGATCTTCGAAAAGCCTTTTCAGATTGGTGATTATATCGAAATCGCTGACAAAAAAGGGCGTATCCGCGACATTGGTATCCGATCAAGTAAAATGATAACTGTGCAGGGCTCCGAGGTTGTGATTCCTAACGGTGATCTACTATCGAATCGGCTCGTTAACTGGACTTCCAGCGATACCTATCTGAAAACGGAATTTATGCTAAAGGTAAATCTGGAAACCGATCTGAAAGCTGTTAACGACATTGTTACGAAAGCCGTGTCGCAGCAGGACGGAACGATTCAAAATCGCCCACCTGAGGTTCTGGTTACGGGCGTTGGTGGCGATAGCGTTGAATTGACTATTCGGGTCTGGATCAAAAGCATTTATAGTGAAGCCGATGTGAAAAGTAAGCTGTTGCAGCAGTTGATTCGTCAGTTTAAAGAATCCGAGATCAAACTTATGTAGGGAGTGTTTAAGTTTGGGCAGGCCCTGATCGACGACCTGCCTGAGATGATAAACAGATAAGTAGTATACCGAAGCCCCTTACAAATAGTATGGGCAGGAAAAACACAGAAATCGTAGGTGTACAGTCTGGTCAGGAAATAAGTACCCAGAGTACTATCGGCCAGCGTCAGCCAGCTTAGTATGTCGATTCAGAAAAGAGTTGCAGCAGCGCATGACAGGCTATGAAAGTTCGTAAACCGTCCTTTAAGTAACCTGTAATAGAGAAGTAATATTTATTGTATTTTAGTATGTTGTTTTGTTTGTATATTGTACGATTTCTACTGGTATCAGTCTGTTAAATCAATTCAGTACGCTTAATAAGCAAATGGGGCTTTATTAGTGTATAGCCTTGGCCAAGAGATAATTACTGATTAGTTTACCGTGCATTTCACGATTATGGTCCCTCCGCTACTAATCTCTGCCTTTTTGGTAATGGCATTATTCCGTATCCAATTCATCCTCGACGCAGCAAAAGGGGGATCGAAACTAGTGTTACCGGAGGAGGGGATTCGTAATATCCATTTGTTTCGAGCAGAGAAGCCTGTCTGGGAGGGATTGGGATCATGACCTCTGTTAAGGATACCCGTCTACGCTGGTTTGGTCCGATTGGTCTATTTATATTCGGAAATCTGTTTTTCCGATCTTCATTCTGGTTAACGTCAGAAACCAGAGCGCTCGTCCAGTCTACATTGGTTGGGCTATTCGCTGGCTGGGTTTTCTGGCAGTTGAACCGATGGGTCATTGGTGAAATACAGGAGCGGCTACCGGGACTGGAACGCACCCGGAAACGGCTGTTTATGTGGCTGTTATTGACGCCTGTGATTGTAAATACAGCGGTTTTTTCACGGTACGGTTTACACATACTGCTGGGTTCGCGACCAGCCTGGTGGCTGGGTACAGTCGATTACCTTAATTCGTTCGGCATTCAGCTGTTCTATCATGGGGTTTATTTTAGCATTTATGAAGGCTGGTATATTCTGGATCAATGGCGACACATCCATCGGGAAAAAGAGGAACTAATAAAGATTCAGTGGCAAACCCGGTTCAATTCCCTGAAAAGCCAGGTCAATCCCCATTTTTTATTTAATTCCCTAAATGCCCTGTCGGCCCTGATCGAAGAATCGCCGGTACAGGCGAGCCAGTTTGTCGATGAACTGTCCAGTATGTATCGGTATCTGCTCCAGGCCAATGAGCGCGAACTGGTTTTATTGAGTACCGAACTAACCTTTATCGAGTCGTATGCGCATCTGCTGCAAACACGACATGGAGACGGCCTTTCGATTCGAACACAGGTGCCGCATAATTATTTAGACCATTCCATCCCTCCTCTGACGCTTCAACTGCTGGTCGAAAATGCTGTAAAACACAACGTGGTGCTTGCCAGCCGCCCTTTATTGATCGAAATCGATACTACCCTAAACGGCCATCTGCGGGTGCGTAATAACCTTCAACGTAAAAACGCACGGAATGCCAGCAATGGCGTTGGATTAGCCAACATCTCAGCCAAATACCGAATGCTGACGCAGACCGAAATTGAAATTCGCGAGGAAGAGGAGTACTTTACAGTCTTATTGCCTCTGTTGCCTTAGCCTTTAGGTAAGTCAGTCAAGCAGAGCCGAATTCTACAAACGTATCCGAAGTAGCGTAGCTAACGAGAGCCAGATAAGTGGCCAGGGGAATGGCGTAATGTATTCCGTATGAGCACCCAATGGTAACCGTTTGGGGAGTTAAGCTATAAGCTAGTGAACGCCAGTTTATTCAATTCGCGTATTGGTTAAAATTATAGAAAAAACAGGTTGAAAAGATAGGTGTACAAAAGCTGCAATCGATAGGCTATACAGAGTAGTCGTAATTAGACACTCTGGTATAACTATTTTATTTACTATTTTTGCTTTTATAAGCCTGTGTATGTTCGCTTCATTCCCGATTCTTTTAGTTGATGACGACGCTGCAATTGCTGACATTTTAAAGCGTGTTGCTGAGCGTGTTTTTCCTGAGGCTACTATAGCCCATGCCCGTGATTTTACGGAGGCTGCGGCTTTTCTTGCTAATGTAGATAAGGACGTGTTTCGACTGGTGTTGCTGGATATTGACCTCAAAACAGATTCGACAGGCTTTGATTTTTTATCCCTACTACGCGACCAATCCTATGGACAACTGGTGCCAGTCATTGTACTTTCGGCAAGTCTGGAAGAAAGTAAGGCGAGGGAGTCGTATCTGCGGGGAGCCAATGCATTTACCAACAAGCCGTTTACGTATGCTGCCTGGAAGACGTATGTTGAGCAACTACGAGCCTACTGGTATGAAACGGTAACAATCCCCCAAATTCGATTCCGGCAAGGCCCCGACTCGTTTACTCCCTCTAATTATTAATATTTATTCAATCGGCTGTATTTCAGGGGTTAATCTGACGTCTTGGGTAAGCTTAAGCAGCCTCAGGAAGATTCTCGCGCCTTGTAGAAGGCTATAGTCAATCAGGGCCGACGGTCAGGATGCTTCACTCCGGTATAATCTGAGGCTAGACAGACTTATACGCAGGTACCGGCCGCTTACTTTGCACAATATTCAGTCTTTTCAATTACGTTCTGACCGACTCATAGCCAATGCAAAATGATGGAACGCTTGCTATAGCCTTTGCCGACACAAAACCTCATTATAACATACTTGACGGATTTCGGGGGGTAGCAGCATTGACCGTTGTGTGTTTTCACGTTTTCGAAGCCTTTGCTACCAGTCATGTAGACCAGCGAATCAACCACGGCTATCTGGCTGTCGATTTCTTCTTTATCCTGTCGGGCTTCGTTGTCGGGTATGCCTACGATGATCGATGGGGTAGGATGACGATAAGCGATTTTATTAAACGTCGATTGATTCGTTTGCATCCTATGGTTTTGATCGGGGCTCTTATTGGAGCAGGGATGTTCTATTTTCAGGGGTGTGCTGCCTGGGATGTGTCTACTGTATCGGTATTCCGACTATTGGCAGCTATGCTTATCAACATGCTTTTAATACCGGCAAGCACCAACTCTGAAATCCGTGGTGTTGGTGAAATGTACCCTCTGAATGGGCCAAGCTGGTCGTTATTTTTTGAATATCTCGCTACTATTCTCTACGCATTCTATATCCGGACGCTTTCGACTAGGGCGCTTTCTGTAGTTGTTTTTCTGGCCGGTTGCGGGTTGGCGGCCTTTGCTATTTTGGGTCCACTTGGCGACATATGCGTTGGGTTTTCCCTCACCGAAGAAAATATAATTGGCGGCTCGCTACGGCTTTTATTTTCATTTCCGGCCGGGCTTCTCCTGGCCCGGATGTTCAAGCCTACACATGTAAAAGGAGCTTTTTGGATAGGTAGCCTGGTTATTGTTAGTGTAGCTGCCATACCCCGAGTCGGTGGCAACGACAATCTATGGCTGAATGGTGTATATGATACCGTCTGTGTTGTTTTTGTCTTTCCTATGCTGGTTTATCTGGGCGCTTCAGGAAAGACAATGGACACTGTAGCCACCCGTCTCTGCCTCTTTTTGGGCGAAATTTCGTACCCACTGTACATGGTTCATTACCCTTTCATCTATTTGTATTATGCCTGGGTAAAAAACAAAAACCTCACCTTCGAGCAATCATTACCTGGCGCTATAGCGCTTATTATTGGTTCTGTAGTATTGGCGTATGTTTGCTTAAAGCTGTATGACGAACCCGTACGAAAATTTTTAACCAAGCGCCTTTTACGAGTAAATTATCGTGGCAGAGAGAAATAATAATTAGCCTCGTTAGGCTATCGGAATTTAGTTCTTGATCTTATCAAGGTTCTGTAAATCAGGATGTAAATACTAGAAATCGCGTTAATGTATTACGTAATCAATTACCGAGTTGTATACTTTTGTTCGGAAGCTTTACCGAAGAACCATAAGGCCAGCGCTGTGACATAATGATAAAAATCGGTGGGATGAATTAAGCTGCTGAAAGCGTCGGCTTTTGTGGCCAGCCCCATAGCCATAGCCGCCAGTACGACCCACAGACCACGTTTATTGCGTTGGAGTAATGAAAACACGGCCAGTAGCATCAGCACCAAAATGCCAAGAGAAGGAATAATAGGTGTAAAAACCTGTGCGTTTGGTGATAAAAGATTAATAAACAGAAACAGGCCAAAAACGATAGTCGCGACAAACGTTAACCAGGATAAGGTGCGTTGATTAAGTAAGGCGTAAACGGCTGTTACCACGCAGGCAACCCCCAGAGAATCAGATAAAATGATCAACGAATGATGGAATGGCTCTAGCGACTCATTCCCGGCAAAATGAATAACGCCAACAAGAGCTGCCAACGAAGTGGTGAGCAAAAAAAAGCCCCATAGGAGTCGATTGTAAAGGGAAATACGCCCGAAAAAGCGCCAGAACACCCCAACGCCCGCCCCGACTAAAATGGAGCCGGAAAGGATGTGCGAAAAAATCATCACGTAATTTACGAAGTTTCGGCTACTTTTGCCCAACTTTTTACGAGATGCGAGATAAGAAGTCATACAGAGAAAAAGTATCTGAACGGCATTCGCCCTTCTTTGTATGGTTTTGCTTCTTTCCTCTAGTTAACCGTATCGCCAACGATTTCTAAAACCTATCATGTCTGTTTTAGTCAACAAAGAATCTAAAGTAATCGTCCAGGGCTTTACTGGCTCGGAAGGCAGTTTTCATGCCCAGCAGATGATCGAATATGGTACCAATGTAGTTGGTGGCGTAACGCCTGGTAAGGGTGGGCAAACGCACCTCGACCGGCCCGTGTTCAATACTGTTCAGGAGGCTGTTGATAAGGCTGGGGCTAATGTTTCGATCATTTTTGTGCCCCCAGCTTTTGCCGCCGATGCCATCATGGAAGCTGCTGAGGCTGGCATCAAAGTCATTATCTGTATTACGGAGGGCATACCGACAGAAGATATGGTCGCTGTTAAAAACTACCTGGCCGATAAGGATGTTCGGCTCATTGGGCCAAACTGTCCGGGTGTTATGACAGCCGAGGAATGCAAAGTCGGTATCATGCCTGGGTTTATTTTCAAAAAAGGCACGATCGGAATCGTATCTAAATCGGGTACGCTGACGTATGAAGCTGTCGACCAGTTGACCAAAGCGGGTTTAGGACAGTCTACGGCGATTGGTATCGGTGGGGATCCAATTATTGGAACAACTACTAAACAGGCGGTTGAACTGCTGATGAATGACCCTGAAACTGAAGCTATCGTAATGATTGGTGAAATTGGGGGTGGCATGGAAGCTGAAGCTGCTCGTTGGATTAAAGCGGATGGGAATCGTAAACCCGTAGTAGGCTTCATTGCTGGACAGACTGCACCTAAAGGTCGTCGGATGGGCCACGCTGGAGCAATTGTCGGTGGTGCCGATGATACAGCAGCCGCTAAAATGGCTATTATGCGTGAGTGTGGTATCCATGTAGTTGAATCTCCTGCCCTTATTGGCGACACAATGCTTAAGGCATTAGGCAAATAAAAGAGCGAATCGGAACGCCGAATCGGAATGAAAGAGCGAAAGAGTGAACGATTAAAAGGACGAAGGACGCATATACTGGTCATCTGTATAGCAATACTTTGTCACTCTTTCACTCTTTCGCTTTTTACATTTGGCCAGTCGCGAAATACAGGCATTGGTCCTGGTGGGAAATATTATCCCGTTCACGATTTTCACGATGACTTTCAGGTGTATGATGAGCGGGCGAAAGCATATGTCCCTTATATTGTTGAACTCCATGCGGGCCAGACAGCGCTGAGTGTATACGTTGATTTGGAAAGCAATCGGCAGTATAACCTTCTTGTGTCGACTCAGGAAGATGGCTATCTTTTTATCAATGCAGCGCTTAAACGTAGGCTCCGCCCAGGGCAGTGGCAGGTGTTGAGCATTGATAGTTTGTATCGAGTGTATCGCCAGCCCGAACTATTTCTGACTATTTATGGCGCTCCTGGTCTTCAGGATAAGCAATTATTTATTGGCTACCCTAAATCGGCTACGCAGAAGCCGGTGGTCCTGCGTGACGATAATTTAAGCGTTCGGCCACGTATTCGTACTATCTACGATAATTTTCTGGGCATGGGTTTATTATTTCTGCTGGCTACCCATGCCTTTTTATTTAGTTTTTATCATCGGGCTTTTTTACGGTTTTACAGTCTTCGTGATCTGGTTTCATTGCGGGCTCAGGAAGAATCGTTTCTCATTAACCGACCACTCAGTAGCACCAATATGTTGTTTGTGTTAAATCTGAGTTTTGTGATTGCCTATCTGATTGTGTTTGCCCAGAGCCGCAACATCGACGTATTTGCTTCCCGCGAATTGTTGTTAAGTGAGCAGCATTTTGGCTGGCTCATTGGCGAGTTTTTTCTACTGAGTGGTGTTGCATTTATGAGCCTGATTGGTAAGTATATCGCCCTGGAGATTATGGGGGGATTGTATCGACTTGAGGAGGTTGTGAATGTTCATTACTTTAAAATTTTACAATCTTCCCTATTATTTTTTACATTTCTGGCTGTGTTGCTGACCGTTATTTCCTACAATATTTCGACGGTAAACTGGCCACAAAACGCGCTCCTAATACCATTGATCGTGTTTTATGCCGCTCGGCTTGCTTTACTCTACTTTGTGATCCGTAGTCTGGACCCTATCAAGAATCTTTATTTATTTTCGTACCTTTGTATCGTTGAATTGATCCCACTCATCATTGGTTTACGTTTTGCGATCTGATGAGTGAATGTTCAGCCTGCAGTGCAACGGATAGTTAGCGAACATGTTTGCGCTATTCAGAGAAGCTGTTGACTGCCAACCGACTATTACCCGCGTAGAGATTCGATGAACGAGACGAGCATGCAATCTGCCGAAGCCCGGCTTACGAAAGTAAACCGGATGTTAGTGACCCAATCCCGACCCGCCGACGAGAAATCTCCTTATTTCGATTTAGCCAGCAAGTACAACATCCAAATCGACTTCCGCCCGTTTATTCAGATTCAGGGTGTGTCGCACAAGGATTTCCGGCGTCAGAAAATTAACATCCTGGCACACACGGCCATTATTTTTACCAGCCGTAATGCCATCGACCACTTTTTCCGGATTTGCCAGGAAGGACGAGTCGAGGTTCCGGCCGACATGAAATACTTCTGTATTTCGGAGCAAACGGCCAATTATCTCCAGAAATACATTGTTATTCGAAAGCGAAAAATATTTAATGGGACTAAAACGGCTACTGAGTTATTCGATCTGATTAAAAAGCACAAGAACGAGAAGTTTCTGTTTCCGTGCTCCAACATCCGTCGAAACGATATTCCAGAGTTTATGGATACTAGTAGCCTGCACTTCACTGAAGCGGTGATGTATGAGACGGTCCCTACCGAGCTGTCGGATCTGGATATCAAGAGTTACGACATTATTGCCTTTTTTAGTCCATCGGGCGTAAGTTCGTTATTTAGTAACTTCCCCGATTTTGACCAGAATGGTATTCGTATGGCTGCCTTTGGACCGACTACCGCTAAAGCGATTACAGATGCTGGATTGACGCTTGATATTGAAGCGCCATTGCCTAATGCACCGTCGATGACAGGAGCACTAGACCTATATCTAAAAAAGGCTAACAATTGAGAACCGTTAGCGGTTATACGAAACGAAATGCCGGAATCAGGTTAATCCCCTAATTTCCGGCATTTAGGCTTTTTTTATGGGCCAATAATTTGCGCTTACGCACGTTTACTTGTAAACTGTGATTTATTTCCCAGAGCGCTCAATGGCAGTTCTGAATTTTGCATAGGCCGTATGATTCGCACATTTTACGTTTTTGCCTTTTTATCGCTGACGATGACTGTATCAACCGTTCTGGCACAGCAGGATCCTCAGTTCAGCATGTATATGTACAACCCCCTTTATTATAACCCGGCAGCCGCTGGGTCGGAAGGGGTAACCAGAGTTCAACTTACCCATCGGACCCAGTATCTGGGATATCAAACGATAGGGAATGGAGATGGTAGTGCTGCGCAGAGTACACAGTTGCTATCATTTACAATGCCTTTGGATAAGATAAAAAGCGGTATTGGGATTTATGCAATGAATGATAAATACGGCCCATCGATCAACCAGGCAATACAGCTTTCCTATGCGTACAGGCTAGCGTTGAAAAATGGAACACTGGCGCTGGGTGTTCAGGCGGGAATGTTTAACCGAGGGTATGACTTTAACCAGTTCCGGCCAACTGACCCCGGTGATCCTTTGCTTCCAGGCGGGCGGATTAACCTGTTTAAGCCTGATGTGAGTGCTGGATTATATTATAATACAACCGACTATTGGGTAGGGGTAAGTATGACTCATTTGAATCGAGCTACATACAGCTACACAAGCGGTTATGAAACCGACCCATCCGACAGCAAAGCGTATCTATCCGCTGGATATCGACTAGGTTTTGGTTATAATATCGATATACAACCATCTGTGTTGCTACAATATAGTACCAGAGAAGGATTACCTGGATCGGTGGCTACAGTCAACATACTTGGAACCTATGATAACCGCATTTGGGCAGGTGTAGGCTATCGGGTTAAAGATGCCATTATGGCAACAGCAGGTATTAATTTAATGCGAAACAATGCATTACGGGTCGGTGCAGCATTCGATATTGTGACAAGTGGAACACAAATAAAAAGTGGAAGCTCTGTTGAAATTATTCTAGGGTACGCTTTACCCACTATCGATACGAGGAAAAAGCCAATTATCAGAACTCCTCGTTTCCGCTATTAAAGAGACAGAAAATGGCTAAAATTTAGGTTTGCAGACTATTTTGGCAGTATTCTTGTTAGGCAGTTTGCAAATAGCCACTTATTTTTGAGGGAATGGACTGATTCATACAGTACTAATTCGACTAAATCACAAGACCCATTGAGTCGGGATAGAGTTAGAAAATTATTCAGGTCCTGGTTTTACATACAATAACCAAACAGATTTTCGTTTTTAGTCTGGTCTCGCACAAGAAGAAGCAAAGTTCTACGATGATGAAGTATAATACAGTCAACGCAACCCGGATGGTGATGGTCGCAGCAGTCGTACTGCTAATGCAAGGTTGTGGCTTCCTGAAATCAAAATTTAGCAAAGGTGGCAAAGGAGGAGAAGTTGGCGTTACCAACGGGGAAATTACGGCCACAGGTCGTAAAGGCTGGAAGCAGCCAACCCCCTATGGTATGGTGCTCATTCCTTCTGGTTCGTTTATCATGGGGCAGGCCGATGAAGATGTGGCGGCTACCCAGATCAACATGAACCGTCAGGTAACAATCAGTTCGTTCTATATGGACGATGCTG
>Ga0209933_1000606_pt1 | contig 58193 bp, 65 predicted proteins | sample ThiBiot_300_biof_FD_183944 | JGI IMG/M metagenome (GOLD analysis project Ga0209933, IMG submission 183944) | Wastewater bioreactor microbial communities from Cape Town, South Africa - Thiocy_cont_300_biof (SPAdes) | ecosystem: Engineered > Bioremediation > Thiocyanate > Unclassified | place...
GGTTGTGGCCGTAGTTGAGCGCCCCGGCCCCGGCGAAGAAATCGAGGTAGGAATTGCCGTCGACATCGGTCAGACGCGACCCGACGGCGGTGTCGAAGACAACAGGCCAGGAACGGCAGTAGCTGCGAACCTGGGACTCCAGGTCATCGAACACGGTCATGTCAACATCATCCTCAGGTAATCGGGCCGATCCGGAAGAGAATCTCGGGCAGGTGCTCGGCCCCGAGCACCTCCGAGCCGAACAGTTCGCTGTGCACGACATCGGCGGACCGCCGTTGCGCGAAGCGGCTGAACAGGGCGATCGAACCGTCGTTGTCGGGCGTGATCGTGGTTTCCATGTGGTCGACGTCGGGCACACCGTCGAACAGCGTGTCGAGCATCGCGCCGGCGACGCCCCGGCCGCGGGCGGAGGCGTCGACGGCCACCTGCCAGACGACCAGCGTCGACGGCTCGTCGGGGCGCCGGTAACCGGTGACGAAACCCGCGAGGTCGCTCTCGATCCGGGCGATGACGGACGTGGTGGAGAAGTCCCGGAACCAGATCGCGTAGGCGTAGCGCGAGTTGACGTCGAGCACTCCCGTGGCCTTCACGAGCTCGTGGCACGCTCCCGCATCGCCCGGCGACGGACGACCGATCACCACCGGGGGGCGGAGCTGGTCGCGGTCGTCGGGCAGTACGGGAGGAGCGGGCATGTCATGGGAAGGTAACAGCGAAGATTCACGACGACACCTGACGACGGAACTCCCCGACGCCTTTCCCGCACGGTCGCGTGACGGCTATCACAATGACGTTTGCCGGGGTCGGGAATCGGTTACCGCGGTGTTCACGCAGCTCATCGGTGATTCTCGGAACCGCCTGACGGGTCGTCGGAGCCCCCGGTCGACGACAGATCACGAATTCGCAACAACGATCACACCAACGGGGAACGCCGGGCCCGGAGGAACGCCCGCTCCACCTCGTTGCCGGTGAGCTCGATGGCGGCGTCGTAGGCGGCGACGGCCTCGGCGGCCCGGTCGAGCCGCCGCAGCAGGTCCGCGCGCACGGCGTGCCGGAGGTGGCCGGCCACCGGGGGCAGCGCGTCGACCACGGCGAGCGCCACCTGCGGTCCGTCGACCTCGGCCACCGCGACGGCCCGGTGCAGCGCCACCACCGGGCTCGGGGCCACTGCGAGGAGCTGGTCGTAGAGGGCGAGGATCTGGCGCCAGTCCGTGGCCGCCGCACCGGGCCCGTCGCTGTGGACGGCGTTGATCGCGGCCTGGATCTGGTAGGGCCCGGGCCGGTTGCGCCGCACGCACTCCCGCACCAGCGCCTGCCCCGCCGCGACGAGCCGGGCGTCCCAGCGGGACCGGTCCTGGTCGGCGAGCAGCACGAGCGCGCCCTCGGGAGTGGTGCGGGCGGGGCGACGCGACTCGATCAGCAGCATCAGCGCCAGCAGGCCGAGGACCTCGGGCTCGTCGGGCATCAGCTCGGCGAGCAGCCGCCCGAGCCGGACGGCCTCGGCGCACAGCTCCCGCCCGGACCAGCCGGTCGCCCGAGCTCGCCGTGTAGCCCTCGTTGAAGACCAGGTAGACGACGGCGAGCACCGCGGCCAGGCGGTCCGGCAGCTCGGCCTCGGTGGGCACCCGGTAGGGAATGCGGGCGTCGCGGATCTTGCCCTTGGCCCGCACGATCCGCTGCGCCATCGTCGGCTCGGGCACGAGGAAGGCGCGGGCGATCTCCGGTGTGGACAGCCCGCCGAGCAGCCGCAGTGTGAGGGCGACGCGCGCAGCGGGCGCGAGCGCCGGGTGGCAGCACGTGAAGATCAGGCGCAGGCGGTCGTCGCGCACGGGCTCCTCCTCGACGGGCACGTCGCGCGCGTGCAGCAGCGCGGCCTGCGCGTGGCGGTCGTCACGGGTGGCCTCGCGGCGCAGCCGGTCGATCGCCCGGTTGCGGGCGGTGGTGATGATCCAGCCGGCGGGGCTGGGCGGCAGGCCCTCGCACGGCCAGCGGGCCGCGGCCGCGACGAAGGCCTCCTGCACGGCGTCCTCGGCGAGGTCGATGTCGCCGAGGGCCCGCACGAGCACCGCCACCGCCCGCCCGTGCTCGGCCCGGAAGACGCGGGCGACGTCCATCAGCCGGAGCCGCTCACGGGCCGCACCTCGACCGGCAGGGTCAGGGCCACGGCGAACCGGCGGCTCCACTCCAGGGCGGCGTCGAGATCGGGCACGTCGATGACGGTGATCCCACCCAGGTGCTCCTTGCCCTCGGTGAACGGGCCGTCGGTGACCAGCACGTCGGCCCCCTCGGGTCGCAGCACGGTGGCGGTGCTCGACGGGAACAGGCCTGCCGAGAAGACCCACACCCCCGCCGCCTTCGCGTCCCGCGCCACCGCGTCGACGTCACGCATGATCGGGTCCAGGACCGCGGGCGGCGGGACGTCGCCGTCGGGCTGGTAGATGCTGAGCAGGTACTGGCTCATCGAACACGGCCTCTCTGGGTACGGCTGGTCACCTTCCACACGAACGGCTCCCCGCCGGATCGACAATCCGATGAGAGAAGACACCATGAACCTGCCTGACGCGCTGCTGGGCCTGCTTCGGCAGCCGAGCTCCTGCTTCCTCACCACCCTGATGCCCGACGGATCCCCGCAGATCACGCTGACCTGGGTGGACACCGACGGCACGAACATCCTGATCAACACCGTGCGCGGGCACCAGAAGGCGCGCAACATCGAGCGCGACCCGCGGGTGGCGCTCGCCGTCTCCGACCCGGCCACGCCGGCCCGGTACTCCGCGGTGCGCGGGCGCGTCGTCGACGTGACCACCGACGGCGCCGCCGAGCACATCGAGACCCTCGCCCAGCGCTACCTCGGCACGCCCTACCCGTGGTTCGGCGGGCGCGACCAGGTCCGGCTGCTGCTCACCATCGAGGCGGACCGGATCACCGGTATCTGACGACCCGTTGCCAGCGCGCCACGGGTGTGCGATGGTCGTCACAGTCGCAGAGATTTCTGCGACGAGTCAGCGTCCCGCTCCGGTCCTCGGCGGCACCCACGTCCTTCCGTGGAGAGCCCGAGGAGTTGGTGACCGTGTCCGTCGCCGGAAGTCTCGAACTGGTCGACGAGAGCGGGCTGCTCACGTTGGTGACCACGACCGCTGCGGGTGGCGAGGTCGTCATCACCGCCATCGGGGACATCGACCTGAGCTCCGCACCGGCGTTCGACGCGTGCCTCGCCGACGGTCTCGACCTCCCGGGCTGCCACACGCTGATCGTGGACCTGTGCGGGGTGCTGTTCCTCGGGGCCCGCGCGGGCGGATCCCTGGGGGAGGCGCGGGAGCGCGCCGACCGGTGCCACCTGCGGTTCTCCGTGGTGGCCGACACGCGGGGCGTCCTGCGCGCCCTGTACTCCACCGCCGCGAACGGCGTCGCCGTCTTTCCGACGGTGTCCGCGGCCCGCGCCGCGGCGGCGGCGTCATGACCGACGTCGGGCGCCTCCCGGCCCCGATCACCGACAACTGGGACTGGCAGATGCGCGGCGCCTGCCGCGATCTCGACAGCGCGGTCTTCTTCCACCCCACCCGCGAACGCGGCCCGTCGCGGCGGGCACGGGTGCGCCGCGCCAAGGAGATCTGCGGGACCTGCCCGGTCATCGAGGAGTGCCGTCGCTACTCGCTCGCCACCCGGGAGCCCTACGGGGTGTGGGGCGGGCTCTCGGAGACCGAGCGCTCGGCCCTCGTGAGCTGGTCGTCGTGAGCGTCACGATCTGCGACCGCTGCGGCGACGTCACCGTCGGCGACGACCGCTGCCGCTGCTTCCAGCCCTACGACCCCGTGGAGGTCCGCAGGCGGCTCCGCTCGGCGCTGGCACGGGCCCGGGTGACCGACGCCTACGCGAAGCTGGACCGCCTCCCCCGCACCACCCGGGCGGCGTAGCTCAGGCGAGCGCCGCCCCGTACAACCGCTCCAGCGCCTCCCAGTGCCGCTGCTCGGCCACGACGTCGTAGGTGGGGTTGTCGGGCACCGCGAAGCCGTGCGCGGCCGGGTAGAACTCCACCGTGTGGTCCACCCCCGCCGCGGTGAGGGCGTCGTCGAGCAGCGTGGACTGCTCCGGGGTGAACGAGCCGTCGTTCTCCGCACCCGCCACGTAGACGGTCGCGCGGATGCGGTCGGCGAGCAGGTGCGGGCTGGTCGGGTCGTCCTCGACGGCGATGCGCCCGCCGTGGAACGACGCGGCGGCCGCCACCCGCTCGGGGTGGCTGCCGGCGACGAGCATCGACACCCGCCCACCCATGCAGTACCCCGTGGTGCCGACGGCGCCACCGGTCACCTCGGGGCGTCCCGCGAGGAAGTCGAGGAACGCGCCGGCGTCGGCGACGATCATGTCGTTGGTGAGGCTGCCGACCATCTCCATCAGCCGGTTGCGCTGGTCCTCGTCGGAGAAGACGGTGGCCATGTCGAAGGGCTCGAAACCGCCGTACCGGTAGTAGACGTCGGGCAGCAGCGTGGCGTAGCCGAGGCCCGCGAGCCGGTCGGCCATGCCGAGGAACGTGTCGCGCACGCCGCCCGCATCGGGAAAGAGGATCACGGCGGGCCAGGGGCCTGCGCCGTTCGGCGTGTGCAGGGTGGCGGCGCATTCACCGTCGGCGGTGTGAATGGTGACAGCGGCACGTGGCATGTGGGTGGTTCTACTCCGATCGGGAATCACCCGGTCATACGGGGGGTCGGTGATCCGTTCCTCTCCATACTGAGAATCCACCCACCGGCAAAAGGAGCCGTTTCATGCCCGGAACGATGCGCGCGTTCGTGATCAAAAAGGTCGGCGAGACCGGTGTGGTGGAGAAGCCGATTCCGGAGCCCGGGCCGGAGGAGGCGATCGTCCGCACCACGGCCGCGTTGATCTGCACCTCCGACGTCCACACCGTCAAGGGCGCGCTGCCCGTCCCGGACGGGCGCACGCTGGGCCACGAGTCGGTCGGGGTGATCCACAAGCTGGGGTCCGCGGTCACCGGGTTCGAGGAGGGCCAGCGCGTCGCGGTCTGCGCCGTGACGCCCTGCTACCGCTGCAGCTACTGCCAGCGCGGCTTCACCAGCCAGTGCGGCGGCCCGCTCGGCGGCTACAAGTACACCGTCCAGATGGACGGCAACATGGCCGAGTACTTCGTCGTGCCGGCGGCCCAGGCCAACCTGACGCCGATCCCCGACGACCTCACCGACGCCCAGGCCGTCTACACCTGCGACATGCTGACCACCGGGTTCATGGGTGCCGAGCACGCCTACCTGCAGTTCGGCGAGACGGTGGCCGTGTTCGCCCAGGGCCCCGTCGGGCTCTGCGCCACGATGGGCGCCAACCTGATGGGCGCCGGCCGCATCATCGCGGTGGAGTCCCGCCCGGAGCGTCAGGCGCTGGCGAAGCGGTTCGGCGCCGACGACATCGTCGACTTCACCCAGGGCGACCCCGTCGAACAGATCATGGACATGACCGGCGGCGTGGGCGTCGACGCCGCGATCGAGGCGTTCGGATTCCCGCAGACGTTCGAGGCCTGTCTACGCGTCACGAAAGCGGGCGGGCGCGTGTCGAACATCGGTTACCACGGCGAGAACCCGAACCCGCTCCAGTTGCCGCTCGACGCGTTCGGGCTCGGCATGAACGACAAGTCCATCCACACCGGGCTCTGTCCCGGGGGGAACGAGCGGATGAACCGCCTGTTCCGCCTGATGACGTCGGGCCGCATCGACCCGACGCCGATGACCACCCACACCTTCGCCTTCGACGACGTGCCCGAGGCGTTCTCGATGATGACGAGCAAGGACGACGGGATCATCAAGCCGCTGATCACCTTCGCCTGATCACCTTCGCCTGATCGCCGAACTGCCGGCCCGTCCGGCAGGATGGCCCCGTGATCGATGCGCCGTTGCTGCTGCCCAGCACCGGACCCGACGCGTGGGCCTTCGACACCGCACTCGCCGCCGTCCTCGGGTACGCCCGGGGGCGGCGGCCCATGCGGTTCCGGTCCCCGGACTCGCCCCGGGGCCGGTGGGTGCAGGTTCCGGCGTTCGGCTGGGCGCGGTTCGACGCACGCCCGGTGGGCCCGCCCGGCGACCTCGACGTCCTCGTGGGCGAGTCGCTGCACGGCCGCCTGGACCGCGCCGGCTGGGTCGACGTCCACGACGCGCTCGTGCGCGTCCGCCCACTCGTCGAGGCCGCGGTCGCCCGCGCGGACGGGCGCGCGCTCTGGGAGCTGCCCGACGACGAGCTGTCGGTGCTCGGCGAGCCCGGCACCGTCGGCGCGGCGCTGCGCGGGATCGGCCGGGCCGCCGGGGAGCATCCCGGCCACGTCCTCGCGGCCCTGCACCACCGCCACCCCGACCTGGTCCCGCACCTCACGCGCTCCACGCGCCGGGCGCTGCTGCCCCACGTCGAGGAGGGTGACAGCGGCGTCGAGGCCGTGGTCCGGCGCGAGCTGCAGGCCAACGCCGAGGTGCTGGGCGAGCTCGAGTCGACCGTGGCGTCCCTGCTCGGGGACGCCCGGCCGACCCGGCTGCGCCTGCACGACATCCTGCTGTGGCTGGCCACCACCCTGCGCATGACCCACGCCGTGCAGCTGGGTCAGATGAGCGAGCTCAGCGCCGACCGGTGAGCGAACGCGCCGAGCGACGGGCCCGGCGGGTGCCACGGCTGGTGATGACGGCCCCGACGTGCAGTGCCCCCGCGACCACGACCCCGACGGTGCGCCCGGCGATCCGCACCGGGTTGAGCGCCTGCGAGGCGGCGTCGATCGGACGCGCGGCCTGCTCGGTGAAGGAGTGGATGTAGCGGCCCGCGCGCTGCGAGGCGCCCTCGAGCTGGTCACCCACGCCCGCGCCCACCTCGGCGGTCCGGTCCGCACCCGCGACGAGCGCGTCGCCGGCCTCGTCGGCGACCTTCTCCGCCCGCGCCCCGGCGCGGCGGCCCGCGGCGGCGACGTCGTCGGTCACCTCGCGACCCGTGTCGGCCACGGTGTCGCCGATCGTCGTGGCGGCGGCCTTGGCGGAGGTGGCGGCGTCCTCGGCGGCGGCGCGCCCCTTCTTCCTGCGGTCGGCGGCGGCCGAGACCTCGTCGGCGATGTCGGCGACGCCGCCGCGGGCGTCGTCGGCGGCCTTGTCGGCGGCACGCTCGACCTTGCCCGCGCTCTTCTTCGCGGTGCCGCGGGCGTCGTCGGCGGTGGCCTTCGCGGGACCGGGCACGGTCCCGGCCGCCTTGCCGGCGGTGGCCTTCGCCCCCTGGGCGGCCGACGACACGGCGGTCGCCGCGGCCTGGGCCGTGGTGTCCTCCGCCTCGGCGGCGACGGTGCGGGTCTCGCGGACGGCCCCGTCGGAGCCGTGGACGACGACCTGGCCGCCGCCGTCGTTGGAGACGATCTCCAGGGCACGCTTGATCGCCTCGGCCTGGGTCGGGGCCTTGGCGCTTGCGCGCTTCGCGCCGTCCTTCTCGATCTGCCAGCCATCTTCGGCGGGCACCACGTGGCGGTCGGACATGCGAGTTTCCTCCTGGGGTGCTGCTTCACCTGTCAACGGTTGGACACCGCGGGGTACCCGGTACTCACGGTCCTGGGATCGAGATCCCGGTCACCCGGCGAGGAACTCGCCCAGCACCCGGCGGTCCACCAGCACGTCGCCCGGGGGCGCATCGGCTCCCGCGATCGTGATCAGGTTCTTCCACAGGACCCACCCGCGCCCGCGCACGCGGCCTCAGTCGTCGCCGTCGCGCAGTTTCAGGACCGTCCGCACCACGTACTCCACCGCCGACTCGAACGCCCCGCCCCGCAGCTCGTCGCGCACGGCCAGGTTCTGCGACGCGAACTGCATCATCCCCTCCGGGCCCAGCCTGCGGACCACCAGCGCGGCGGTCTCCTCGAGGTCGAGGCCGGGGTTGTCGAGGCGCGTCAGAGCGAACTCGACGACGAGCTCCTCGGTGGTCACCGTTTCATCATCCCGGGACGATCCGCACACCGACCAGGTGACGGCGTACACCACACGCCCCGGAGGGGAGAGCAGTGATCTTGTGGGTCACCGTCGACGCACCGACCGCCGCGGCCGTGGTGGAGGGCGGTCGCAACGGCGTGGTCCGCGCCGGCGCGGGTGCGCGCGCCACGATCCCGACGGGCCTGGCCGCCGTCACGGCACAGGCGCTCTCCGGGAAGGTGACCCCCGGGAGTCGCACGATGAGACGGCCGTCACTCGGCAGAGGTGGGACCGTCCGCTGATCACCCCGACAGCGAGGAGCGGAAACCGTCGATGTCGATCCTGACGACCTGGCACCAGGACGCCCTCGCCGCCGTCGGCAAGTGGAAGTGGCTGCACACCCTCAACGACGGCGTCACCGGCGTGGTGCAGCCGCTCTACGACCGGCACCGCGACAACATCGTCGTCGAGCTGATGCACGGCGGCCGCTGGGCCGGGCACTCGCTGCACGCCGCGCTGAGCGACCTCCCGATCGGGTTCTGGTCGAGTTCGCTCGTGCTGGACGTGCTCGACCGGGACGGCCCTCCCGACGACGGGCGGCTGGACCCCGCGGCGGCGCTGAGTGCGGCCGGTCTCCTGGCCGCCGCGGCCACCGTCGCCACCGGGGTCACCGACTGGACCGTGAGCGACGACGAGGACCGCCGCGTCGGGCTGTTCCACGGCGTGCTGAACCTCGCCGGCTGCGCGCTCCAGGGCGCGTCGCTGGCCGCCCGCCTGTCCGGGCACCGCGGCACCGCCCGCGTGCTCGGCGCGGCCAGCATGGGCGTCACGGGGGCGGCCGGTTACGTCGGCGGGCACCTCGTGCAGGGCCGTGCCGTCATGGTCAACCGGGTGGCGACGTCGTCGGGACCCAACCGGTGGGTCCGGGCCGTGGCCGACGAGGAGCTGCCCGACGGCGTGCCCACGGGCGTCGAGGTCGAGGGCCGCCACGTCCTGCTCCACCGCTCCGGCGATCAGCTGTACGCCATCGAGAACGTCTGCAGCCACGCCGGTGGGGTGCTCAGCCGCGGCGAGGTCGACGGCTGCATCGTCGAGTGCCCGTTGCACGGGGCCCGGTTCGACCTGCGCGACGGCCACATCGTCCGCGGCCCCGCCCACACGCCCCAGCCTGTGCTCCCGACTCGGGTCAAGAACGGCTGGATCGAGATCCGGGGCTCACTGCCCAAGCCCCGGCAACGCACCTAGGAGGACACATGGCATGGGAAGCGGTTGCCGATCTCGACCAGCTCGAGGAGGGCGACATGATGCTCGTCCAGCTCGCCGGCGAGCCCGTCTGTCTCGTCCGGCTCTACGAGGACGAGGTCGCGGCGGTGCACAACACCTGCACCCACCAGCAGCAGCCCCTCAACGAGGGCTACCTGCAGGAGGACGACACGCTGATCTGCCCCGCCCACAACTCCTGCTTCGACCTGCGCACGGGTGAGCCGAAGGGCGTGCCGGCCGTGGCCCCGATCCCGGTCTACGCGTGCAAGATCGAGGACGACGCCATCTGGGTGGACATGGACCAGCAGCTCAACGACGCGGCCATCCCGCACAAGCCCTACCACTGACACGCGGCCCCGCGGCGGATCGCCGCGGGGCCGTTTCCATCCCGCTCAGCCGCGGATGCGGTCGTAGAGCAGGCGGAGTGCGCCGGACTCCGTCGGGGCCGAGTGGGTCAGGGTCCACGACCCGCCCGGCAGCCCGTCGTCGAACAGGCGCACGCCGCCGCCGGCGATCTCCGGGCACTGGGTGATGCTCAGCCGGTCGAGCTCGTCGGCCGCCAGCAGGGCCTTGATGACGCTGCCGCTGGCGAGCACGACGATGTCGCCGCCCCCCTGCTCCCGCAACTGCTCGACCGTCGCCACGGGGTCACCGTCCGCGAGTCGCGAGTTGCGCCACGGCAGGTCCGTGAGGGTCGTCGAGAACACGACCTTCTCGACGTCGTCGAGCCAGCGGGAGAACGCGCGGTCGCGTGGCGCGGCCCGCACGCGTCGGGCCGAGACGGTGGCACTGCGGGTGCTGATCTCCACCGTGCCGGCGACGGCGCTGTGGGCACAGGTCTCCGCGCTGCGCTACGCGGTGGTGCTGTTCCTCGGGTGGGCCGCGCTCCGGATCGGTGTGCTCGGGGTGTCGCTGGCCGGCACCTGCGTGGCCGTGCTCAGCGCCCAGGCGACGGCGGCCGAGGCGAACCCGGTGGTGAGCGCCGAGAACCCCATCCCGACCGTGGCGATCGCGAGGCACGCGAGCGTCATTGGTCGACGCCCGATGCGGTCGCCGAGCGGGGCGACGAGCGCGGAGCCCAGCGCCATCCCGATCAGGCCGCTGCTGAGCAGCACGCCGATCTGCGCGGCGCCCAGCCCCCACTCCGCCGCGACCCCGGACGCCGCGAAGGCCATCACGAGGATGTCGAAGCCCTCGCCGACGTTCATCGACGGGGCCGCTCGGTCCGGGCAGTGGACCGCAGCTCAGGACCGCTCGACCGCCGGCTCCAGCCGCCCGTCGACGCGGCGCGGGAGCGTCGGCTCCGGGGTGTCGCGCAGTTCGGGCGGCAGTGCGTGCTCCGGCGCGTCCTGCCAGGTCAGCGGGCGCAGGAAGCGCCGGACCGCGGTCGCCCCGACGGAGGTGTGCAGGCTGTTGGTGGCCGGCCACGGGCCACCGTGGTGCTGGGCCCAGCTCACCGCCACACCGGTCGGGAAGCCGTCGAAGACGATGCGCCCGGCCGTGCGGCCGAGCGCGGCGACCAGGTCGGGTACCCGCTCCCCGGCGCCCACGTGCAGGGTCGCCGTGAGCGACGCGGGCAGCTGCGCGATCACCGATCCCAGCTCGGCCGGCTCGGCGTAGCGCACGACGACCACCGCCGGGCCGAAGTACTCGGCGAACGCCTCGGCCGGCACGGCGTCCGCGGCGGCGCCGACCAGCAGCGGCGCGACCCCGAACCCGGCTGCCGTCGGCCGGCCCGTCGCGATGGTCTGCACCCCGGGAGCAGAGCGGAGCTGCTCGGTGTCGGCCAGGTAGGAGTGGTGGATCCGCTCGTTGAGCAGCGGCACCACCTCGGCGGCGCGCAGTGCCGTGGCCGCGGCGTCGACCACCGCGTCCCCGGCCGGCCCGGTCGGGACCAGCACCAGCCCCGGTTTGGTGCACAGCTGCCCGGCCGATCCGGTCACGGACCCGACCAGCGCGGCCCCGATCTCGGCCCCGCGTTCGCGGGCCGCCGCCTCCGTGACGACCAGCGCGTTGAGGCTGGACAGCTCCCCGTAGAACGGGACGGGATCGGGCCGCGCGTCGATGATGTCGAGCAGGGCACGCCCGCCGGAGAGCGAACCGGTGAAGCCCACCGCCCGGATCGCCGGGTCGGCCACGAGCTGCCGGCCGGCCTCCCGGCCGAACACCAGCCCGAGGGCGCCCGCCGGGAGCGCCGCGGTCAGGACCTCGTGGACGAGCTGCGCGGTCGCCGGATGCGAGTTGTGCGCCTTGACGACGACGGGGTTGCCCGCGGCCAGCGCGGACGCGGTGTCGCCGCCGGGCACGGAGAAGGCCAGCGGGAAGTTGCTCGCACCGAACACCGCCACCGGACCGATCGGCACCAGCATCCGGCGCAGGTCCGGCCGCGGGCCCATCGGCGTCGGCCCGGCGTGGTCGATCGCGGCTTCCAGGAAGCCGCCGTCGTCGACGACGTCGGCGAAGAAGCGGAACTGGAACGCCGTGCGGGTCAGCTCGCCGTTCAGCCGGGCGGCGCCGAGCGCCGTCTCGGCGTCGGCGACTTCGACGATCCGGCCGCGGGCGGATTCCAGCGCGTCGGCCTGCGAGCGCAGCAGACCGGCGCGGCGGGTGCGGTCGAGGGCGGCCAGCGCGGGCGCGACGGCGAGCGCGGCCGCGGTGGTCGCGCGGACCTCGTCCGGGGTGCTCTCGACGATCCCGGTCGGCAGCTCCTGTCCGGTGCGGGGATCGGTGCCGGCGACGGGCCGGTTCTCGGTGGTGGTCACGGGTCCTCCAGGGGGTTCAGCGCGGGGGCAGTGCCGCGACGGCTGCGGTGTCGGTGCCGACCGGGCCGAGGTGCGTCGCCCCGCCGGGTGTTCCGAGCGGGGTGTCCCGGCCGGGTAGGACGACGTCGAAGAAGGCGGCGTTGTCGACGGTGTTCCAGGCGGCCGCGGTACCGGCGATGGCGCGGTCGGCGACGGCCGCCGCGGTGGGGCAGGCCTGCTCGCAGGCGCCGCAGTCGATGCACTCGACGGGGTTGACGTACATCTTGCGGTCGCCCTCGTAGATGCAGTCGACCGGGCACTCCTCCAGGCAGGACCGGTCGAGGACGTCGACGCAGGCGTCGGTCACGACGAAGGTCACGGTGTGCTCCTGTCTGCTCAGGCGGACAGCGCGACCGGTTGGGCCGCGGCGTCCGTCGAATGGCCGGGGAAGGTCGACGCGGTCGGGTCGAGCCGGACCGCGGCGTGGTTGACCGCGGTGGCCGCCTCGCCGAAACCGACGGCGATCAGCGGCACGCGGCCGGGGTAGGTGCAGACGTCACCCGCGGCGAAGACTCCGGGCCGCGAGGTCCGCATCGCGGGGTCGACGACGATCTTCCGATCCGTCACGTCGAGGCCCCAGCGCAGCAGCGGCCCGGGGTTCGCGACGAAGCCCAGCGCGGCCACGACGTGGTCGCACTCGATCTCGACGATCTCGTCGGTGGTCGTGTCGCGCAGGGCCGCCGCGCGGACGCGGTGGTCGCCGCGGAGGCGTTCGACCACCGCGGCGGTGCGGACCACCGCGGGTCCGGCCAGCACCTGATCCACGGTGTGCCGGTGGGCGCGGAAGGTGTCGCGGCGGTGCACGACGGTGACCTGGGCCGTGTGCTGCAACGCATCGGCCCAGTCGAAGGCGGAGTCGCCGCCGCCGACGACGAGGACCCGCCGGCCGGCGAGCTCGGCCGGGTCGGGCACGAAGTAGCTCAGGCCGCGGCCGAGGAACTCCTCGCCGCACGGGAGGGCGCGCGGGGTGAAGGTCCCGATGCCTCCGGTCACGACCACCGCGCCCGCCTCGACACAGCCGCCGTCGGCGAAACCGAGCCGGAACCGTCCGCCGGGCAGGTCGTCGAGGTCGGTGGCCTGTCGCCCGAGGAGCATCTCGGGGTCGGCCGAGCGGGCCTGCTCCACGAGCGCTCCGACGAGGTCACGGCCCTTGACGGCCGGGAACCCCGCCACGTCGCGGATGATCTTCTCCGGATAGAGGGCGCTGATCTGGCCACCCGGCTCGGGCAGGGCGTCGACCAGCGCCACCGACAGGCCGCGCATGCCCGCATAGAAGGCCGCGAACAGGCCGGTCGGGCCCGCCCCGATCACCGCCACGTCGACCGGGCGGTTCACCGCACCGCCCCGTCGTAGATCGCGAAGACCTTGTTCGACACGAAGATGTTCGAGGCGGCGAAGCTCGTCCAGCTCGGCGCCACGCCCAACTCGCGCATGGCGCCCACGAGCGCCCACCAGTTGAGCAGCTCCTGCTGCCCGGCCTTCTCCGCGTCCTCCAGCGTGGTGTGCTGCCACACCGCGTGGTCGCCGGCGACGAGCGCCGCGTACATGCGCTCGTCGGCGGCCGAGTCGGGGAAGAGCCGGAACGTGGAGTCGACGAGGAAGCTGTGCGACCAGCTGGAGCTCGCGACCAGTGCGACCCGGTACGGGCTGTCCGCGCAGATCCGGGCGACGGCCGCGCCGACGTCCATGATCCGGGACGGGCTGGGCGATGGCGGGTCGAGCTCCCGCTCGACGCCGAGCGGGGTGATGTCGCCCTGGTAGCTGATCACCTTGCGGCCGTAGCAGTTCAGCGGGAAGGCGACGACCGGGTAGTCGAAGCCTGTGCGGTCGTAGTCCAGGTAGAGCACGGTGTTGAGGAAGGCGTGCGCGAACCCGGGGTGGTGCAGCGGCTCGTAGGCGTAGGGCACGTCCACGCCGCGCGCCATCAGCGCCTCGACGAGGTGGCGGGCGAAGGGCCGGTGGCCGCGGATGGTGCGCGCGGTGGCCTCGTCCTCGCCCCAGACGTTCGGCTTGCCCTTCATGTTCGAGGACTCGTCGGCGTGCCGCCACGGGTGCACGACCTTGTCCTCGTAGGCCAGCACGGCGTACGGCGGGACGAGGTCCTCGCGGAAGTTCTCGTACTGGTCGTCGCCCCAGATCAGCACGACGTCGGGGCGGAACTCGTCGAGCGCGGCGCGGGTGCGGCGGAACCCGTCGAGCAGCTCGGCGCGGTGCGCCCGGCCGGCGGTGACGCCCTCGTCGTCGGCCCACTCGCGGCGGGCCTGTTCGGGCCAGTTCGCAGGATCACGCAGTTCCGCGGGCAGCTTCGGATCAGCGAGCGCACCCCGGAAGACCCTCGTGAGGTTGTCGTCCGTGCCGCTGAGCGGCGGGTAGTGGGTGACCCCGAGCCCCAGGACCTCGGCCATCGTGCTCCTCCTCGTCGTCGAGCGGGTGGTGCTGCCGAGTCTCGGAACGGTGGATGCGGGCGGCCACGCCACGGACCGGCCAGTGGACCGGTGGGGTTCCGTGCGTGGGCCGCGGACCGCACGATCGAGGGGTGACCGACGTGATCGAGAACCACGCCGCCGACGTCGACCGCCTGGCCGCGCTCCTGCACCGCGCGCGGAGCGGCCACACGCTGCTCGACGCCGCGCGGGAGGCGACGGAGCTCTTGCTCGACGAGGCCTACCAGGTGCAGGACCGGCTGACGGCGCTGCGGCTGCGCGAAAGCCGCTGCCACATCGGCTGGAAGCTCGGCTACACCTCGGCGGTGATGCGGCAGCAGATGGGTGTGTCGGCACCGAACTACGGCCCGCTGCTCGACGACATGGTGCTGCGCGACGGCGCCGACGCCGTCGGCTTCCTCCATCCGCGGGTCGAACCGGAGATCGGGATCGTCCTGGCCCGCGACCTGTCAGGCGCCGGGCTCCTGCTCGACGCGGTCGCCGACGCGGTCGCCGAGGTGCGGGCCTGCCTGGAGGTCGTCGACTCGATCTGGCACGGCTACCGCTTCACGGCCGCGCAGAACACCGCCGACGGCTCGTCGGCGGCCGGCGTCGTGCTCGGCCCGGCGCTCGAGGTCGATCCGCTGCGCTGCCACCGGATCGCCGTCGAGCTGACCGAGGACGGCGCCACGCTGGCGACCGCGACGTCCGCGGCCGCGGGCGGGCACCCGCTGCACGGGGTGGCCTGGCTGGCCGGTGAGCTGGCCGCGCGCGGCCGAGGGCTGCAGGCCGGGGAGCTGATCATCACCGGTGGCCTCACCGCGGCGACACCGCTGCGCCCGGGGCACGCGCTCTCCGCGTGGTTCGACGGCGCGACCACGGTGACGGTGCACCGCCCGGCCGGGGAGACCGACGCCGGGTGCGCCGGCCCGTGACTGGCCGCGAGTCGCGGAAACCATGACGGCGAATCGCGGATCTGGTGACGGCGAGGTTCGAAGATCCCGTCAGCGCGCCAGCGACGGGAAGCCGAGGCTGCGGCTGATGGCCAGCGCCGCGGTGCGCACGGCCGCCTCCAGCCGCACCGGCTGGAGGCGCTGGGCGGGCCCGGTGATGGACAGGCCCGCGACGGCGCGGTTGCCGTCCCGGCCGACGTAGCTCTCGACCACGATCGCTGACGCCACGCAGACGATGCCGCGCGTGCCTTCCTCCCGGTCGTAGGCGACCCCGGTCTCCCGGATGCGGTCCAGCTCCCGGCGGAACCGTGCGGGGTCGGTGATCGTGGTCCCGGTGCGCGCCGGCATGGGCGCCGCCAGCACCCGCTCGACCGCGGAGTCCTCGCTGAACGCCAGCATCGCCTTGCCGAGACCGGTGCAGTAGGCCGGCAGCCGCGACCCGACGGCGGACGGCGCGGGGATGCTGTGCCGCCCGGTCAGCTTCTCGACGTAGACGATCTCGGCGCCGTCGAGCACCCCGAGCTGGACCATCTCGCCGGTCGCGATCAGCAGGTCGGACATGTGGGGAAGGGCGGTGGCGCGCAGCCGCCGCGAGGCGGGGACGTGCTGGCCCAGCTCGAACAGGTGCAGCCCGAGCCGGTACCCGTAGCCGCCGCGCTCCAGCATCCGGTGCGCCACCAGATCGGTGGCCAGGCGATGCACAGTGGCCTTCTTCAGACCGGTCTGGCGGGCGAGCTCGCTGAGCCCGATCTCGCCCGGTGCGCCGGCCACCGTGTCGAGGATGAGCAGCAGCCGGTCACCGACCGAGCGCTGCTCCCCCGCCTCGTCCGTGCTGATGCGCATCGCGCCACCTCGCGTCGCGGCCCGGTGTCACCCGGCGCCGACCATGTCCCGCCACCTGCGCCAGAACGCGCGCTGCTGGATCTCGTCCGCCGCGGTGAACGGACCGCCCGCGGCCTCCTTGTGGATGCCGCGCGAGATGTCCGACCACGGCGACTCGGCGGCGGTCGCGAACCCCTGCTGGCAGCTCTCGCAGGCCTCCATGTCGTCGGGGGTGGCCAGCCCGCCCGGCCCCTGGAAGGTCACGTACGAGTCGAGCCGGCGGGCCCGGACGGACTCGGGCTCGCCCTTGGTGGCCAGCGTCCACTGCGCGATGACGGTCCGCCCCGCGGACGTCGGCGTGATGGTGCGGACCACCACGCCCATGATGTCGTTGACGACGAGGTTCGGGAAGACCAGCAGGTTCCGGTCGGTCGTCGCGATCCGCTGGGCCCGTTCCGCATCGAACCGGCTCTCCAACTCGGCGCGGCGCGCCTCGACGTACTCCCGGTTCTCCTCCCCCATCGCCGGCGTCCAGCGCGCCACCGGCCGCGCCCACGGCCCCTCGACGGTGATCACGGCGTGGCCGTTGCCAAGGTCGCGGGCCTCGGTGGGCTTGCGCGGATCGAGGTAGGAGTCCTCGGTCGACTTGAGGTAGTCGAAGTAGGTGCGGTGCAGCGGGATCAGGTGGTAGCCGTCGAGGCTGTTCTCGACGAAGAGCTTCCAGTTCGCCTCCATCGAGTACTCGTGCACCCCCTCGACCACCTCCATCTCCGGGGACTGGTCGGCGACCAGGTCGAGGTACTCCCGCGCCTGCCCCAGGTACTCGGGCAGCCCGACGGCGTCGGGGTCGAAGCAGCAGAAGACGAACCCGCGGTAGACCTCGACGCGTGGCGGCGCGTTCAGCCCGAAGCGGGAGCGGTCGAACGCCGGGCCGTACCCGTCGGCGTCGGGCAACCCGGTCAGCCGCCCGTCGCTGGCGTAGGTCCAGGCGTGGTAGAAGCACGACATCCCGCGCGCGTTGCCCTGCGGCACCCGGCAGAGCTGCGCACCCCGATGGCGGCACGCGTTGAGGAAGACCCGGACCTCACCGTCGCTGCCCCGCCACAGCACCAGCGGCCGGCCGGCGACGGTGCGGGCGCGGAAGTCGCCGGGGTCACCGACCTCGGAGACGTGCCCGACGTAGAGCCAGCACTTGTCGAAGATCGTCCGCTGTTCCTCGGCGAACACCGCGTCGTCGACGAGTGCGGCCCGGTCGACACGGAAGCAGCCGTCATCGGGCCGGTCGTCGACCATCCCCGCGGTGGCGGTGGCCGTGGTGGCGGGTTCGAGCAGTTCGGTCATGTCTCCAGCTCCTTCGCTAGGACGTCAGCAGCTCCAGCAGGGCTGCCGGGTTGTGCGTGCGGACGGCCGCGGCGAAGCCCTCCGGCAGCCCCGGGCCGTCGAGGAAGGCGACCGGGTCGGCCGGCATGAACGGGTGGTCGGTCCCCAGCACGACCCGGTCGGCGCCCACCACGTCGGCGAGGTGCCGGACCAGCGCGGGATCGAACAGCAGCGGGTCGTACCAGAGCCGGCGAGCCGACCGGGCGGCCGGCTCGGGCATCAGCTCGCGCAGCGCCGGCGTGGAGTCGCGCAGGAAGTCGATGCGGGGCAGCTCGGTGATCAGCGAGCCGCCACCGTGACTGGCCAGCAGCCGCAGCCCGGGGCGGGCCGCGATCGCACCGGTCGCGATGAGGCCGCCGATCGCCGTGCCGATGCTGGCCGGGAACAGGGCGCCGTTGGCCGCCATCGGGTGCGGGTAGTCCGCCGCAGCGGCACCCCCGACGGCGTGCACGAACACGAGCAGGCCCAACCGGGCGGCCTCGTCGAGGAACCCGGCCCACACGGGGGCGTGCAGCGCGGCGGTCGGCGGCTGCGCAGGCACCTCGACCCCGACCAGCCCGGCCGCCGCGATGTCGGCGAGCAGCGCCGCAGCACCGTCGGGATCGCGCAGCGGCACCACTCCCAGACCGGTGTAGAAGCCGTCGTGCGGCCCGATCTCCTCGGCGAGCCAGTCGTTGAAGGCGCGGGCGTAGGCGAGGCCGTCGCCGGCCGAGGCCCAGCCCGCGAACAGCTCGGGCATCGCCGAGAGCAGCTGCCCCGTCGCCCCCGCGGCCGCGGCGTCCGCCCGGCGGGCGGCGAGGTCCCACGCGACCCGACGCACGGTGCGGAAGACCTTCCCAGCGACGAGGACGTCGCCGGTGGCCCCGGCGGGTTCGAGCCGAGCCCAGCGCGCATCGGACGCCACCAGCCGGTCGAGGAACGGTGTCCGCGGCGGGACGACGTGGGTGTGCAGGTCGAGCACGGCGACTCAGAGGATGATCGAGACGGTGCCGCCCGCCTCGACGATCCCGTGGTCGAGGGTCGCCACGCGTTCCCGCACCAGCAAGCCGTCCCCGTCGCGCGCGAGGACGTAGCGGTAGGCGCCGAGGAAGTGGTCGAGCTGGCCCAGCCGGGTGCGCATCACGTGGAAGTTGGCATGCACCACGACGTGCGGCCCGTCCTGCTCGGCACGCACGTTCGACACCAGCCTGCGGGTCCGCGAGTGCGGGCTCTCGGCATGCGCGTGCTTGCTCTTGAGGCGGGTGACGCGGCCGCCGAGGCGCAGGTGGTCGTCGTGGATGACCTGCAGGGTGTGCCGTGGGTCCAGGTGGTCCGAGCCGGGGGCGGGCACCCGGTAGATCACCTCGGGGTGCATGAGGGCGAACCAGTCGTCGAGCCGCCAGTCGTCGAGCAGGGCGGCCTCGAGGTAGAGGAACTGCTCCGCCTCGTGCACCAGCTCGGCCGTCGTGGGTTTCGCGAGCGCGCCGGTCATCGGTCCTCCTGCTCCGTCACGGTGGTCAGCAACACCTCGGCCAACCCGTCCGGGTCGGCGAGGAACGGGCTGTGCGAGCCGTCGATCCAGGTCGGCTCGCGGCCGAGCCGGGCGCGCGCTGTCTCCGCCGCCCACGCCGCGGAGACGGCGCGATCGGCGCGGCAACCGACGTAGTGCATCGGCACGTCCGGGTAGGTGGTCAGGGGAGTGGTCTCGGCGATCGGGGCGGGCGACTGCGGGCGCAGCTGCGCGGCCGCCCACTCCGCCGTCGACGGCACGCAGTCGTGGTAGAAGAGCTCGGCCGCCACGTCGACCGGCCAGACGGACCGGCCGTGCTCGTCGCGGCCCTGCTTCGGCAGCGCCTCGGTGTAGAACCACTCGGCCATCGGGCGGCCGGCGCCGAGCTGCTGCTTCCACGACCGGCCGGGGTCGGGGAGCAGCGCGGCGAGGAACACCAGCGCCGCCACCGGCACCCGCTCCGGTACGAGCGGGATGGCCAGCCCGGCCAGCGAGTGCCCGACGACGACGTCGCGACCCGGTTCGCGCACCGCCGCCGCGATCACATCGGCGTAGCGGTCGGCGCCGGCGTCGAGCTCGTCCGAGGGCAGGGTCACGGCGGTGGCCCTGTGCCCGCGGCGCTCCAGCGCGGCGATCTGGTCCGCCCAGCACCACGGACCGTGCCAGCCGCCGTGCACCAGCACGACGTGGGTCATCGCGACGCGCCCTGTCCCTGCGCCGCCTGCTTCTCGGCGAGGGTCTGGCCGCCGACGAGCACCTCGGTGACCGGCACCTCGACGATCCACACCCGCACCGACGCCTCGGGCACGGCGAGCGCGTCGGCCGCAGCGGCGGAGACCGCGCGGATCAGGGCGTCCTTCTGGTCGGTGGTCCGGCCCGCGCCCAGGTTGACCTGGATGAACGGCATGGTGCGCTCCTAGTGATCGGCGCCGAGGGTGACGCTGCCGAGACCGCTGAGAGTCGCGGTGACGGTGCTGCCCGGCGTGAGCGGGACGGGGGCGGTCAGGCCCCCGGACAGGACGACCCAGCCGGCCTCGAGCCGGCGGCCGACCTCGACGAGCCGGTCGGCCATGAACGCGACGGCGGCGGCGGGATGACCCATCACGGCCGCCCCGGCGGCGGACTCGACGACCCGGCCGTCGACCTCCAGCACGCAGCCGGCGAGCGCGAGGTCGCCGGTCGGCGCGACGAGGTCGTCCCCCAGCGCGAACGCGGCCGAGGACGCGTTGTCGGCCACCGCGTCGAGGTGGGTGAACCGGAACCCCTCGTACCGGCTGTCGATCACGTCGAGCGCCGGGCAGACGTAGCGGGTGGCGGCGAGGACGTCGGCGACGGTCACCCCGGGGCCCTCCAGCGGCTCGCCGAGGACGAACGCGATCTCCGGCTCCACCCGGGGATGGATCATCTCCTTCAGCGACAGTCGGGTGCCCGACCGGCGCACCATCCCGCTGGTGACGAGCCCGTACAGCGGCGTGTCGACGCCCATCGCGAGCTGCTTGGCACGGCTGGTGAGGCCGAGCTTGCCGCCGACGAGCCGCTCGCCCCGGCCGAGCCGAAGGTCAACCAGCGCGCTCTGCACGCGGTAGGCGGTCGCGGTGTCGGCGAGGCCGTCGCCGGTCAACGGCGCGACCGGCGTGCAGCGCGTCGCCGCGTCGTCGAGCCGGCCGGCCCAGGTTCGCACGTCGCTCATGCCGCCCGCTCCCGACCGGCGCTGAACGCGACCCCGACGTGGCCGAGGTGCTCGAAGTCGGCGCGGACGGTGTCGCCCGGCTGCATGTCTACAGCGCGCGTGCAGGTCCCCGGCATGATCAGGTCACCGGCGCGCAGGCTCCCACCGCTGCCGGCGATGGTGGTGGCCAGCCAGGCGACCGCCTGTGCCGGGTTGCCGAGCACCGCGCCGCCGGCGCCGGTCTCGACGATCTCCCCGTTGCGCCGCAACACGACACCCATGAGGCGCGGGTCGAGTCCGGCGATGGGGGTTCGAGTGCCGCCGAGCACCACCCTGGCCGAGGAGGCGTTGTCAGCCACGGTGTCGACGATCCCGATCCGCCAGTCGGTGATCCGGGAGTCGATGATCTCCAGTGCGGGGAGTACGAACGCGGTGGCGGCCAGCACGTCGGCCACGGTCACCCCGGGGCCCTGCAGGGGCCGGTCCAGGACGAACGCCAGCTCCGGCTCGACCCGCGGCGCGATCAGGGCGTCGACGGGCAACGGGGTCCCCTCGGGGTGGAACATCGACCCGAAGAGGTGGCCGAAGTCGGGCTGGTCCACACCGAACTGCTGCTGCATCACCCGCGCGGTCAGGCCGACCTTGTGTCCGCGCACCGCGTCGCCCTCCGCGACGCGCAACCGCGTCACCTCGAGCTGGATGCGGTAGGCGTCGGCGATGTCGGCGTCCGGGTGCCGGTCGCTGATCGGGCGGATCGGGGCCGCGCGCAGCTCGGCCTCGCGGAGTTCCGCGGCGAGCCGTCGGACATCCTCTTCGGTGAGTGACATGCGCTCAGCGTCGGGGCCGCCGCGGCGGCGGTCAGCCGATCGGTCCGCCGAGTGGACCGCTCGGCGTCACCTCGGGGTCCGCAGGACATCCACGAGGAGCGACTCGTCGATCCCCGCCCGCACGACGCTGATCTGCCCGGTGCGTTCCAGCACAACGCACCCGACGTCGGCCCGGTCGCCGATGCCGCCCAGGCGCAGCAGCTGGCGGATCTCATCCTCGGCCACCCGCGCGCGACGCATGGCATCGCGGCGCAGATCCGGCCCGAGCATCAGAAGCACCGGTTCCCGGTCGAGCAGGCGGCGGACCGGCCGGAACCTGTGCCCAGTGCCAGCGCCCGCTGCGCGAGCCGACTTCCACTCCGCGGCTCCGACGCCATCGCCGTCGCCGCCCCATCACCACGATCCTTACCACCGACCGCCGCCACTTCAGCGTGGTCCACCCCGAACACATCGAGGTCGACATCCTGCCGTAGCCGAGCAAGGATCGAAACGGAGCTGGAGGTCGACATTACTGGTCGCAGCCAGCAACGCCAGCAGGCAGAGGACGGCTATCAGCCAGTCCAGTACCACCTCGCTCAGCCCACCAGCGCCACGGCTCGGGTCGGACCACCGTGAGCTCCCTGGAGCTTGAGCGGGAAGCCGACGAAGGTGAACCGGGTGTTCACAATCTTGTCGAGGTTCGCCAGGTTCTCGTAGTGGGTGATGTGCTCACGGCGGCACATCATGTGGCACGGGTAGCTGGTGCTCGCGGGGTTGTCGGGCGTCGGGCTGTCGACGCCGAACGTCTTGATCCCCTTCTCCACGATCCATTCGCTGGCCGACGCGCCGAGCCCCGCGAACTCGCTGAGGTAGCGTTTGTCGCCGTTGTACCGGTTCCAGGTCGCGGTGTGGAACAGCACGATGTCACCGCGCCGCACGTCCACCGGCGAGTCGGCGACGACCCGGTCGAGGTCCTCGGCGGTGATGTCGGTCTGGGGCTTGAACTCGGTGACATCGAGGCACACGGCGGTGCCGTAGAACAGGTCCAGCGACATCTTCTCGATGGTCTCGGCGGACGGGTCCGGGTCGAGGTGGGAGAAGGAGTCGACGTGGGTGGGCCCGTTGTCGTTGAGCATGAACCCGGTGGTCTGGAAGGAGAACCCGCTGTCGAAGCGCGGGGCGGTCTCCTCGTGCGTGGCGTGGTCGAACTGCACGGTCTTCAGGTGGCCCGGGTAGACCTTCATGCCCTCGTAGATGTCCTGGGACAGGTCGATCAGCTGCATGGTCGGCTCCTCAATACATCACGACGCCTGCGGTCACGTTCATGTCCTCGCCGGTGATCGACGCCGCGGCGTCGGAGGCGAGGTAGGCGCACGCCGCGGCCACCTCCCCCGCCTCGACGAGCCGCCCGAGCGGCGACGCCCCGGTGAAGGCGGCGAGCGCCTCGGCCGCGCTGATGCCGCGCGCGGCAGCCTGGCGGGCGATCACGTCGTCGATGCGGGGGCCGGCCACCGCGCCCGGGCAGACCGCGTTGACGCGGATGCCGTGCGGGCCCAGCTCCACTGCGAGCGTCCGGACCAGGCCGATCACGCCCATCTTCGCGGCCGCGTAGGGCGTGCGGCCGTGCAGCGGGCGCTTGCCCGTCATCGACGAGACGGCGATCATGCTGCCCTCCCCCGCCGCGATCAGCGCCGGGGCGAACGCGCGGAAGGTGAGGAACACCCCGTCGAGGTCGGTGGCGACGCAGTCGCGCCAGTCGGCGAGCGCGATCTCGTGCAGCGGCGCCGTCGGCCCGGCGATCCCGGCGTTGGCGACGACGGTGTGCACCGTCCCGAGCTCCATCGCGGCGGCGGCCATGTTCCCCACCGACGCCTCGTCGCGGACGTCGCACGCCAGCGCGAGCGCGGTGCCCCCGCCGGCCTCGACGTCGTCGACGGTCTCCTTCAGCGTCGCGGGGTCGCGTGCCGTGACGGCCACGGCGAACCCCGCGGCACCGAGCGCGACGGCGATGGCGCGCCCGATGCCACGGTTGGCCCCGGTGACGACGGCGACGCGCACGCTCACCGCGACACCCCCGCACGCAGACCCCGACTCGCGCGCATCGTCACCCCGACTCGCGGGACTTCGCGGCGCGGATGGCCGCGCGCAGGCGGTCCGGGGTGATCGGCAGCTCCGTCACGCGGGCCCCGAGGTGCGCCAGTGCGTCGTTGACCGCCACGTTGATCGCCGCGGGCGCCATCATCCGGCCGCCCTCGCCACCACCCTTGATGCCGTGCAGCGTGTACGGCGACGGCGTCTCGTGGTGGCCGATCTTCAGCTCCGGCACCTCCATCGCCGACGGGATGAGGTAGTCGAGGTAGCTGGAGGTGAGCAGCTGCCCGTCGTCGTCGTAGACGAACTCCTCGTAGAGCGCCGTGCCGATGCCCTGCGCGGTACCGCCGACGATGTGGCCGGCCAGCGAGCGCGGGTTCACCAGGGTGCCGCAGTCGTGCACGGCGGCGTAGGCGAGGAACGAGACGCTGCCGGTCTCGAGGTCCACCTCCACCACGGGCACGTGGCAGGCGTGGCCCATGAACGGGTAGAAGACGCCGAGGTCCTTGCGGTCGGCCGAGGGCATCGTCGTGTACGGGTGGTCGAAGACCTTGGAGTCCTCGAGCCCGCTCTCCATGTCCTCGGGGAAGCTGTGCTTGAACAGGTGCAGCATCACCGCGATGTCGGCGAGGCTCTTGCGCTGCTCGGGCACGCCCTTGACCTGGAAGCCGCCGTCCACCCACTCCATGTCGTCGGGGTCGGCCTCCAGCAGGTGCGCGGCCGCGCGCAGCGCCTTCGCCTTGATCTTCGCGGTGGCGCCCTCGACGGCACCGGCCAGCATCACCGTGGTGCGCGAGCCGCCCGGACCCGTGGCGGGCAGGCCGTTCTTGCTGCCCTGGTAGACGATCGCGACGTCGTGCGGGTCGCAGTCGAACTCCTCCGCGACGAGCTGCGCCACCATCGTCTCCGGGGAGTTGCCCCAGAACGCGCAGGAGTACAGCGTGGCGGTGATGCCGCCGGTGGCGTCGACCTTGAGCGTCACGCTCTCCGGCATCGACGTCACCGGCGCACCGGGCTCGTCGAACCAGAACCAGAACTCGGTCGCGGAGAACACCGAGCGCTCCTGCGCGGTGATCAGCCCGATGCCGATGCAGCGGCCCTCCTCGCGGGCCTTCGCCTGCTCGGCGCGCCAGTGCTTGTAGTCCGAGAGCTCCAGCGCCTTGTCCAGGACGCCGTCGTAGTCACCGGAGTCGTAGACGTTGCCGGTGGGGATGAAGTGCGGGAACTCGCGGATGAAGTTCTGACGCCGGATCGCGACCGGGTCGAGGTCGAGCTCCCGGGCGGCCTTGTCCACCATCTGCTCGAGCATCCAGTTGTTCACCTCGGAGCCGAAGCCGCGGTAGGCGCCCTGCTGGTTCTTGTTGGTCATCGCCGCGCGCACCCGGTAGCGCACGCTCGTCATCGCGTACGGCCCGACGACCTGGGCGAGGGCGTTGCCGTGGTGGCCGACGCCGAACTGGATGTAGGCGCCGTAGTCCTCGACGGTGTCGATGTCGATGCCGCGGATCGTGCCGTCGCGCATCATGGCCAGGCGCACGTCGTACACGCGGTCGGAGCCGTGGTGGTCGCAGTTGGAGATGTTGTCGACGCGGTCCTCGAGGTACTGCACGGGATGCCCGACCTCGCGCGAGCACATCCCGGCGATCACCGCGGGCTTGGTGGCGAACAGCTTCGAGCCGAAGCTGCCGCCGGCCGGGACGGGGCGGATGTCGAGCTTGTTGGCCGGGATCTTCATCGTGCCGGCCACCATGAACAGGTAGCTGGTGAAGCTCAGCGAGTTGGTGTGCACGGTGAGCTCGCCGGTGGCGTGGTCGAAGTCGGCGAGCGCGCCGACGGTCTCCAGCGGCTGGCCGCCCGAGCGGTGCCAGCGCAGCCGGTCGGTGACGATCACATCGGCCTCGGCGAAGTCCCTTTCCACGTCCCCGAAGTCGAACGTGCGCTCGTAGGCGCAGTTGGAGCCCAGGTCGTCGTGGACGAGCGGCGCCCCGTCCGCCAGCGCCCGTTCCGGGTCGACGACGGCGGGCAGCGGCTCGTACTCCACGTCGATCAGCGCGAGCGCATCCTCGGCCAGGTAGCGGCTGTCGGCCACCACCACGGCGACGCCCTCGCCGACGTAGCGCACCTTGTCCACGGCGAGGCAGCGCCAGGTGTGTTTGGCCGGGTCGGGCCCGAAGTCGGGCAGCGGGTCGCACAGCTGCGCGGCCTGTGCACCCGTGATCACGGCGTGCACACCCGGGGCGGCGAGCGCCTCGGCGGCGTCGATGCCGGTGATCCGGGCGTGGGCGTGCGGGCTGCGCAGCACGGCGGCGTGCAGCATGCCGGGCACCGTCATGTCACCGATGTAGCCGCCGCGCCCGCGCAGGAACTTGGGGTCCTCGACGCGGCGGATCGACTGCCCGACCCACTTGCGGTTCTCCTTGTGCGTGCGGACGGGCGGTGCGTCCGGGCGGTCCATCGTGGTCATGCCTGGGCTCCGGTCGTCTCGGCAGAGTCGGCCTTCATCCGCGCCGCGGCGGCGCAGACGGCCTCGGTGATGAACTGGTAGCCGGTGCACCGGCAGAGGTTGCTCGCGATGCCCTCGCGCACCTGGTCGTGCGTCACGTCGGGGTTCCCCTCGATGATCTCGCAGGCGCGCATGAGCATCCCGGGTGTGCAGTAGCCGCACTGCAGACCCTGCTTGTCCCAGAACTCGTCCTGCAGCGGGTGCAGCTCCGCGCCCTTGGCCAGCCCCTCGACGGTGCGGATCTCCGCGCCGTCGACCTGCACCGCGAACGTGGTGCAGGAGCGGATGCTCTCGCCGTCGCGCAGCACCGTGCAGGTGCCGCAGACGCCGTGCTCGCAGCCGACGTGGGTGCCGGTGAGCCCGAGGTCCTCGCGCAGCACGTCGACGAGCAGCTTGCGGGGCTCCACCGACACGGTGGACGTGCGGCCGTTGACGGTCAGGGTCACCTCGTGGCGCGGCACGGCGCTCACCTCCGGTCCCCGGCGCGGGAGAGCGCCAGCTCGATGCCACGGCGCAGGTAGCTGCGCGCGATGTCGGTGCGGGTCTCGGTGCCGCCGTGGACGTCCCCGGCCGGCGAGAGCCCGGCGACGGCGGCGTCCACCGCCGCCCGGATCGAGGCGTCGTCCGGCACGGTGCCGGTCAGCGCCTCCTCGGCCGCGGTGGCCCGCACCGGGACGGGGGCGACCCCGCTCAGCGCGATCGACGCCCGCGCCACCGTGCCGCCGTCCAGCTCGACGACCGCCGCGACGCCGACGAGGGCGAAGTTGCCGTGCGTGCGCGCGAACTCCACGAAGGCGTGGCCCCCCGCGCGACGCGGGATGCGCACCTCGGTGAGGATCTCGCCGGACCCGATCGCGGTCGAGAACGGGCCGGTGAAGAAGTCGGCGGCCGCGACCGTGCGCGTGCCGCCCAGGCCGGCCAGGACGAGCTCGGCGTCCAGGGCGAGCACGACGGCGGGCAGCTCGGCGGCGGGGTCGGCGTGGGCGATGCTGCCGCCGACCGTGCCGCTGTTGCGGATGGGCGGGTGCGCGACGTACCCGAGCGCCTCCGCCAGCAGGGGTGCGCCGAGCGCGACCTCGGGGGCGTGCTCGGCGTGGGACTGGCGGACCATCGCGCCGATCACCAGCGTGTCGCCCTCGGTCCGGATCCGCGTCAGCTCCTCGATGCGGCGCAGGTCGATCAGGTAGGCGGGCTGGGCGAGCCGGAAGTTCATCAGCGGCACCAGGCTCTGCCCGCCGGCGAGGGCCCGGGCGTCGTCGTCGGCGTGCGCGCCCAGCAGCTCGACGGCCTCCGCCACGCTCGTCGGCGCGGCGTACTGGAACGGGGGCGGTTTCACGGCGACCTCCTTGTCGTCCGCGCCGCGGTCGGAACGTGCAGCCACGGGCGCGGTGTCGATCGTGACGAGTCCGCTCACCGGCGGACCATGTGTGGTCACCCAGAACAACCGCGGATGTGCTGGGCACCCCCACAGACCCGGGAGGAACTACCGACCGTCCACCCGCACGATGTCGCGCACCGTCAGCGCGAGCTGGAGATCCAGCCGGGTGTCACTGCGCCGGAGGCTGCGGCCGGTGAGCTTCTCGATGCTCGCGATCCGGTAGCCCACCGTGTTGGGGTGCACCACGAGCGCCCGTGCCGTGGCCGAGGTGGAGCAGCCGGCGGCGAGCCACACCCGCAGGGTGGGGAGCAGGTCGCCGCCGCGCTGGCCGTCGTGCGCCACGACGGGCCGCAGCAGGTTCCGCGCGAACCGGCGCAGCGTGTCGGGCGCGCCCTCCTCCAGCAGGAACGCCGCCAGGCCGAGGTCCCGGACGTCGACGAGCCCCCCGGGGCGGGCCGTGCGCCGCAGCCGCACCGCGCCCCGGGCCACGCGGTAGGCGGACCCGTGGTCGGCGAGGCCGTCGGCCACCGGCCCGATCGCGATGGTCGCGGTGCGCTCCGGCAGGGCCAGCTCGACCTGGGCGAGGACGCCGCGCAGCACGTCGTCGAGCCCGGGACCGTCGGGGAACAGCAGCACGTGGAGGTCCTCGTGCGGCCCGACGAGAGGCGGCATGGCCTGCCGCGCGGCCGCACGCACGACCTCGGTCAGCCGGGGTGTGGGCCCCGGCGGGTCGAGCGCGAGGACCGCGACGACGTGCGGCCGGTCGAGATCGTGGCCCAGCGCCGCCGCCCGGTCCAGCACGCCCTGCGGGTGCTGCGGCCCGCCCGGGTGCAGCAGGTCGCCGATCAGGTCGCCCGACAGCCGCTCCTCGACGTCCACCAGGTGCTGGTGCTTGAGCACCTCCAGCGCCACGACCAGCGCGAACCGCTCGATCACCCGGCGCTCCACCGGGGCCGGCGCCGCGCGCGGGTTGGTCACCCACAGCCGCGCGGCCAGCTCGCCGCCGACCACCACCGGCGCCACCCAGACGCCGTGGGCGCGCCCGACGGGATGGCCGACGGCCGACGCGCCGGGGCGGCCCGAGCGGTCGAAGCGCACCTCCACCACCTCGTTGTGGCGGGCGAGCGTGTCCAGCGCCGCCCGGACCGGCCGGCGCCGACGCGCGGCCTCGTCCGGAGGAGCGCGGTAGCCGGTGGCGGGCGCGCGGGCGAGCACCCGGCTGTGGCGGTCCTCGACGGTCACGGACGCGCCGAGCGTGTCGGCCAGCGCGGCGACCAGCCCGGCCAGGCCGACCTCGTCGAGCACCAGCCGCATGAGCGCGCGGTGCTGCCGTTCCGCCCAGTCGGTGACCGCGCGGCTGCGCTGCAGCTCGGCGTTGGTCCGCGAGAGCTCGGTGATCACGTTCTGCTGGTCGTTGCGCAGCCGCGCGGCCTCGCACGCCAGCGCGGCCTGGTCGGCCAGCAGCTCGACGAGCTCCACCTCCGGGGCACCGAACTCCCGGGCGGCCACGGAGTAGGCGACGACCACCCCGAGGGTCCCGGCGGCGGGGGCGTGCAGCGGCGCCGCGATCAGCGCCCGGTACCCCTGCTTGGGCGCGAGGTGCCGCAGCCGCCCGTACCTCACCGCGTTCCCGACGTCGGACACGGCGACGGTCCGGCCCGCCCGGTAGGCCTCGGCGGCGGGCGAGTCCAGGTTCGGGCCGGCCGGGTGGATGAGCAGCGACCCGGTGTCGCTGACGAGGGCGACGTAGTCGCGCGAGAGCCCCCACGAGCCGGCGACCCGCAGGTGCTCCTCGCCGGGCTCGGCCAGCATCACGGCGCAGTACTCGAACCCGATCAGCGCACAGGCCTGCTCGGCGACCCGGGCCAGCACGCCGTCCAGCGGCTCGGCGGCGTTGACGGCCCGCGCGATCTCCCCCACCGCGCTCATCCACGAGCGCAGGGTCGACGGCGCCTCCGGTGAGCCCACCCCAGCACCGTGACGCGGCGGTGCCGGAGCCGCAAGGGGCCGAACGCCTTCTTCCGCGACGCCGGCCATCAGCCGTGGTGCGCGGCCCGGTGCGCGGCGAGCGCGTCGAGCCCGAAGTCGGCCTCGGGGTCGCGCCAGACGGAGTGGGCGTGGTTGGCACCGCGCGCGGTGTCGTCCCACTCCAGCAGCAGCCGCGGAGCCTGCAGACGGTAGTAGTGCGGCGCCCCGGGCCCGGTCGGCCCGGCCCAGGCGAAGTGCACCGCGTCCTCGTCGAGCGGCGGGGCGAGGCCGTCCGGTACGCGGCCCAGGTAGGCGGCCAGCAGGGCGCGCAGGATCTCGCGCTGGCCGGTGTCCAGCGCGGTGGCCGGGATCCCCTTCGGCTCGGCGGTCAGCGCCAACGTCCGGTGGTCGTCGGCGTCGAACCCGGACGCCTCCTCCGCCGCCCGGCTCATCCCGGTGATCCGCTCGCGCAGCCGCTCCTCGGTGAAGTGCGTGCGCCAGATGTCGGGCAGCAGGATCATCTCGTCGCCGTCGGCGATGCGGGCGCGGTTGCCGCCGACGATGTCGCTCGGGGCACGGTCGAGCAGCACCGCGCGGGCGGCGGCCTCGGGCGACAGCGACTGCACCAGCTCGCGCGCGAGGTCCTCCACCCGGCCCAGCGGCCGCAGCAGGCCGTCCCCGACCAGCGGCGATGACGCGGGGTCGGCCCCGAGGAAGCAGGGCGTGGTGGAGCGGACCACCCCGTCGACCACGAGGACGTTGAGCGAGATGTGGTGGCCGCCGAACCGCCAGCCCCACGCCCCGGCCGGGCCCGGCTCCCCGAAGACCCGCAGGTAGTAGAGGCCGGGGTCCCGGCCCCGCTCCCGCCCCCAGTCGACGGCGAAGTCCTCGACATGGTCCAGGACGTTCTCCAGGCCCATGATCGTGGCCACGGTGCCGTACCCCGCGGTGGACGTCCCGGCCGCGACGAGCTGCATGGCCCTGCTCTGCTGGGCGGGGCGCTGCGCACCGACGGGCACGCCGCCGTGGTCGGTCGGGGTGTAGAACCAGCGCAGGCGTTCGGCGTCGGTCTCCGGGTCGGCGCCGGGGGCCGGCCAGTGGGCGAGCACGCGCTGATCCGGGTCGAGCACGTCCAACCAGGCCCGGGCGGCGACGGCCATGCGCGTCGCGACGGCGAGCGGAGCGGGTGTCGTGGTCATGCCATGCCCCTCTCGGCGGCGGCGAGCGCCTGGCGGATCGCGGCGCGCAGCAGCGCCGGCTCGTGGGTGGGGTCCATCGAGGCGATCAGGGCGAGCCCGGCCCGCGACAGGTGCCGGGCCAGCAGCGTGGCCGCGGCCGGCGCGTCGCGCTCCCGGCACAACCGGGCGAGCTCGCCGTGCTCGCGGGCCCCGAGGGTCCAGCCGCTGCCCTCCCGGCCGACGTAGACCTTGCGGTACCGGCCGGTGTGCTCGGCCCACAGGGCCATCGAGCTCAGCATCCGCGGCCCGGCATGGGCCACCAGTCCCATGTGGAACCGGTGGTGCAGGCCCTCCCACACGTCGAAACCCCGGCCCTCCGCCGCGGCCACCGCGTCGACGAGCCGGTCGAGCTCGTCGAGGTCGGCGGCGCTGAAGCGCGGCACGCTCAGCCCGAGGGCCAGCGTCTCGGTGGACACGCGCAGCGCGTAGAGGTGCTCGACCTCGTCCACGGAGAGGTCGGTGGCTCGGGCCCGCTGGTTGACCTCCACCTCGATCAGGCCCTCGCGCTGCAGCAGCCGGAAGGCCTCGCGCACGGGCCCCCGGCTGACCAGGCGCTCCTTCGCGATCCGGGCCTGCGAGAGGTCCGCGCCGGGGGCGATGTCACCGGAGAGGATGCGCCCGCGCAGGTCCGCGTGGATGACGTCGGTGGCGTCGCGGCCACCCGGGACGACCAGCGGCCGGGTCACCGACTCCTCGTGCACCGGACTGATCATCCCGGACGCCACGACGCGCGTCATCGCCCGGGACCGTACAGGCCGAAGATCAACCGTGGGTCGCCCGGCCGGAAGGTGCCGGTGAACTGGGAGCTGTCACCGATATCCCGGTTGCGCTCGAGCAGCCGGGAACCGAGCGTGAGCTGCGCGGCCTCCCACGCGGCGAGGGCCGCGGGCACGTCGCCGCCCGCGGCCTCGAGCGCGGCGGCGAGGACCCACCCGTCCTCGACCGCCTTCGCCGTGCCGGCCGCGGCGTGCGGGCGGACGGCGAACGCGGCGTCGCCGATCAGGCAGGCCCGGTCGAACACCATGCGCGGCACGCCGATGTCGAACACGGCCTGGACGAACGGCTCCCCGATGCGCGCAACGACCTCCGCGATCGGGGGTGCGAGCAGCGCCGCCGCCGAGCACCGCAGCTCGTCGACCAGCTCGTCGCGCACCGAGCCCGGGGGCAGCGACACCGGTCGCGGCTGCCCGTCGCGGTCGGTGAGGAAGGCGGCCAGGTCGGGCTCTGCCACGTTGCGGTACCAGACCATGTTGACCAGGCGTTTCCCGACGTCGACCGCCCCGTCGGGCCCGGGTATCGGGTAGACCAGGACGTGGCTGTCGGGCAGGACCTGGTAGGTCAGCGCGTCGTGCACCGCGTCGAACGTCGGTCCGTCGAGTTCGCGCTCGGGCACCGTCCCCCGCCACGCGACGTAGCCCGCGTAGCGCGCCTCGACCTCGGGCAGCAGCGCCGACCGTCCGACCGAACCGATCCCGTCGGCGCAGACGAGCAGGTCGGCCCGTACGGCACCGCCGTCGGCGAAGCACACCTGCACGCCCGTGCCGTCCGTGGCGAAGGACGTCATGTCCCGGCCCAGCCGGTACCGCTCGGTGCCGATCGCGTCGAGCAGGGTCCGGTAGATCGTGTTCCAGGAGGAGAAGCGGTACAGGTGGCGCTGGGAGTGCCGGACCGAACCGTCGCGCTCGAGGAAGCGGATCCAGTCGGTGCTGGAGGTGATCCGCCCGACCGGGATCCCCAGGCGTTCCACGGGGTAGCGCAGGGTCTCGGGCAGCACGGCGATGCCTGCGCCGCGCGCCTGCAGCGTCTCCCGCGATCGCTCGTACACCGTGACGTCGCAGCCGATGTCGCGCAGCAGCAGCGCGGCGGTGAGCCCGCCCAGCGAGCCCCCGACGACCGCGACGGCGGGCATGGCCGCCGCCGTCGTCGCGCTCAAGGACGGCCGAAGGTGGCGATCGAGTCGACGGTGAGTTCGAACAGCACCCGGCGCTCCTCGCGGCCCGGGTCGCGCAGAGCGTAGGCGCCCGGGTCGCCGGTGTACTTGTGCCAGATCCGGTCGAGCTGGGCCGTGACGCGCTGCCCCTCCACCGGGTCGTCCTCGGAGATCTCCCGGCTGACCGTGGCCTTGATGCTGATCCAGTGGTAGGCGTTGGCCGGGTTCATCAGCAGGAACGTGGCCTCCGGGGCCTTGCGCAGCCAGTCGACCTTCCTACGGTGCGTGGCCAGGTTGAGCAGCACGGTGTCGCCCTCGTAGTCGAACCAGACCGGCGTCAGGTTCGACCGGCCGGTGCCCCCGGTGACGGACACGACCGCCGTGACCGGATCGTCGATCAGCTGTTTGTAGATCGGGTCGAGGTCGCCGAGGCTCGAGACCGAGGCCCGGTCGCCGACCTCGAACTGGCCCGGCTGGGTGCCCTCGGAGACGTCCCGGAACTTGGCCACTGTGATCGCCATCGTTGGCTCCCTCAGATCGACACACGAACTGCTGACACTTCGGCAGAAGCTAGGCGCGCGCGAACGACATGTCCAGGCTGTGAACAGAGCATTCTCCAACGCTACGGTGAGACCATTCGCCAAGTGTCAACACTTGAGGTGGAGACGTGGAGCCGACCACGACCCGCGGGCTGGCCGCCGCACTCGCCGACGGGCTGCTCGCCGCGGGCGTCCGACGCATCTTCGGGGTGCCCGGCGGGGGACCCAACCTCGACGTGATCGGCGCCGCGGCCGAGCGCGGCATCGGCTTCGTCCTCACCCACGGCGAGACGGCCGCCTGCATCGCCGCATCGACCTACGGCCGGCTGACCGGGACACCCGGCACCGCGCTCGTGACCCGGGGCCCCGGCCTGACCAGCGCGGCCAACGGTCTCGCTCAGGCAACCCTCGACCGGGCCCCGCTGCTCCTGGTCAGCGACACCGTCCCGGCGTCGACGGCGGACCGCACCGCGCACCAGCGACTGGACCAGGTCGCCGCCGCGGCACCGCTGTCGAAGTGGAGCGGCACGCTCGGCTACGGCGGGGCGGCGGCGGTGGCCGAGGCAGCGGCCCGGCTGACCCTGCGCTCCCCGGCTGGGGCCGTGCACCTGGCGTTCGACCCGACGACCGCCGGTGACCTTCCGCCGGAACCGACGGCCCCTCCCGTCGTCGATCCGGAGCACATGACGGACGCACGCAGCCTGGTGGCCGCCGCGCGGCGTCCGGTGGTCCTCGTGGGGGTCGACGCGATCCCCGACGGAGCCGCCGTCCGCCGAGCCCTGGCGGGTCTCGAGTGCCCGGTGCTGGTCACCTACGCGGCGAAGGGCGTGGTGCCCGAATCCTGGCCGACCTTCGCCGGACTGTTCACCGGCGCCGCCGTCGAACAGCCGCTGCTCGCGGAAGCGGACCTGGTCGTCGGGATCGGGCTGGACACGGTCGAGGCAATTCCGGGGCCGTGGTCGGCCCGGGCCGCGGTCGTCCTCGTCCACTCGCACCCCGCCGCGACCGCCTACTTCGGCGATCCCTTGTTGCTCGTCGGCCCCTACACCACTCTTCTGCCCGCCGTCCTGGAGGATGTCGCACCGGACTGGCCGCCCGGCGCGGGGCGCCGCATCCACGACAGCGTCATCGACCGGCTCGGCGCTCATCCCCCCGCCGGGCCCGGCACCCTCACCCCACTCGACCTGGTGCGCACAACCCGTGCGGCGCTCGGCGACGTGCTGCTGACCGTCGACGCCGGCGCGCACATGCTCGCCACGATGCCGCTGTGGGCCACGGACGGTCCGGACCCCGTCCTGATCTCCAACGGCCTGTCCACCATGGGGTTCGCCCTACCCGCGGCGATCGGAGTCGCGCTGGCGCGCCCGGGACGCCGGGTCGCCTGTCTGACGGGTGACGGCGGGCTCGGCATGGCCATCTCCGAGATCGAGACGCTCGCCCGCCTGGCCCTCGACGTCACCATCGTCGTGTTCAACGACGCGGCGCTCACCCTCATCGCGCTCAAGCAGCGCGACGCTCAGGGCGGCACCCCGGCCGTCACCTACGCGCCGACGGACTTTGCCGCGGTCGCCGGCGCGATGGGCGTGCCCGGTGTCGTCGCCGGAAACGTCGACGAACTGCGCCGCACACTGGAGTCGGTGCCGCACGGGCCGCTGCTGGTCGACGCGCGGATCGACCCCGGCCCCTACCTCCACATCATCGACACGATCAGGGGCCGATAGCACGCGCGCCCGCAACCGGAATCCAGCGACCGAGCCGCCGGATGCACGCCGGCGACCACGTCCGCTTCGAGGTCATCAACGGAGACCACGACACCACCCCGCGACGCCGCAAGCTCGACTGGCTGGGCAGCGTCAGCACCGGCGAACACACCCTGAGCGAGCGACTCAAGAACGACGTCCGCAACGGAATGGGCCGCCGAGCTGAGTGAGATCCTCGTCGACGCCGGCCCCCTCATCGCCGGCTTCGACGACACCGATGTCTGGCACGAGCAATGCTCACGGCTCCTCGAGACCCTGCCCGGACCGCTCCTCGTTCCGGCGACCATCGCCGCCGAGGTCTGCTACATGATCAGCCGCTACAACTTCGGGTCCCCAGTGCCATCAACGCCACCGCCTCGCCGGCTTTCGCGTCGAGTTCCTGGTCGGGCAGGTGCCCGAGAACCCGGTGCGCGTCACCGACCAGGCCATCCACCAGTTCAGCCCGGGCAGCGGCGTCGTCCCAGGCGATCCGCGGTTTCCCCGGATCGCCGTAGTCGTGAGCCGTCGTGTGCTCGGCGATCACCGCGGCGGCGCCGGGGACCTCGCGGGCGGCCCGGCGGACCGCGGCGATCAGCTGGGTGACGGTGTCCTGGGTCGCGACCGCGTCGTCCAGCACCGTGGAGTCCAGCGCTCGGCGGGTCTTCCCGGTGAGTACCCCCGTCTCGGCGACCACGGTCCTGACCGCCTCGAAGATCCGGTTCGGGCGCTCACTACGGGAGAGCCCGCGGCGCCAGTAGGTCAACGTCGTCGGGTGAAACCCCGGGTCGGTGACCGCGAGCCCGCACGCGGCCTTCCAGCGCAGATCGAAGGTCAGCGCCTCGGTCGCTTCCCTGTCCGAGAGCCCGTGCAGGGTCTGCAACACGATCACCGAGGCGACCACCTCGACCGGAACCGACGGACGGCCGCGGCCTGTGGCGAACAGGTCCGCGAACAGCTCGGCACCGAACAGATCGTGGCGGTGTGAGGCCGGGAACGCGAACACCCCGCCCTCGGGCAACAGATGACCGGCCAGCGACTCGACATCCAACAGCTCACGCTGCGGATCAGAACGACCCTTCACGTGGGTGTCGGTCCACGATTTTCAGCAGTCCCCTAAATGAGGTGGTCATGGTCGGGCTCGCAGCAGCATGAGTGCGATGTCGTCTCGGGCGTGGCCGTCCTGGAAGGCCAGGACGTCGGCGAGCAGGGTGTCCGCGATCTCGTCGAGCTGGGTTCCCGCGCAGGAGCTCAGCAATGTCCGGAGGCGATCGGTTCCGTAGAAGCCGTCGCTACCGCGGGCCTCGATCACGCCGTCGGTGTAGAGCACGAGCGCATCCCCCGGACCGAGACGCAACTCGTGTTCGGGCACGTCCAGGTCACGGTAGACCCCCAGGACCGTGCCTGCCATGGTGATGGTCTGCTCCCGCTCGGATGCCTTCTCAGCCGCCAGCGCCGCGCGTTCCTGGCGCTCCTGCTCGCGAACCTGCTGACGGGCCCACTGCTCATGGTCATAGCGACGCTGCGCCACACGCGGCCCCGGGTAGCCGCACTACAGAGCAGGGTAAGTGCGCGACCACGGGGTGCGGTACAGCCACCGGGGTGGCGGCGACCAACCGTCTCGATAGGCCACAGTTGATCACTATCGGATCTTCTGTGTCTTATATATGCAGGTCAAGACTCCGAGCCGGAGGAGGGGATCGAACCCTCGGCCTACCGCTTACAAGACGCCCACTCGATGGCCACCAAGCCATCTACCAGCACAGACGCTACGCAGCCCAGCCTCCCAAGGCTCGTATGTTCCCTCTGTCCACCGTGGTTTCGCGGCACATCCCGTGGCACAGCCAGCGCCCTCGACCCGGTCACGCAGAGCGACAGTCGAGCGCGCAAGCCTAACAAGAACACGGCACCCGCTACCGGTGCGACGATGACTCAAGGAGGTGGCCGACCACGAGCATGTCCGCAGCAGACGGTGCCCACGAGTTCGTCGTCGCACCCGAACTCGCCGAGGTCGCCGAACGACTCGGCGTCCCTCTGCACGCCGGCGACCGCGTCCGCCTCGAGGTCATCGACGGAGACCGGGGCGCCGCCCCGCGCCGCCGCAGGCTCGGCTGGCTGGGCAGCGTCAGCACCGGCGAACACACCCTCAGCGAGCGCCTCAAGGACGACGTCCGCAACGGAAGGGGCCGCCAAGCTGAGTGAGATCCTCGTCGACGCCGGCCCCCTCATCACCGGCCTCGACGACACCGACGGCTGGCACGAAGAATGCTCACGGCTCCTCGAGACGCTGCCCGGACCGCTCCTCGTTCCGGCGCCACCGGACCACTCCGAGCGGATTTATATCCGGATCTCGTCGCCGGAACTAATGGCGATCTGGATCAGCGACGATAGCCATTGCACGCCGGGACGGCGGCCGGGCGTGACCGCGACGGCAGCAGCCGATGCGGTCACATCTCGCGTCCCGGACGCGCCGGGCCGCTCCGAGGCGCCATCATGCGCGAAGTGCTGATGTGGCCTCCACGTCGACGGTGATGCCCTCCGGGTCGTTGTCAGGGTCTCCGAGCACGACGACGCCATAGTCCCGTGCCGCTCCCTCCACGCTGACGTAGCTGTCGCGCACATCGCGCAGGACACGTTCCGGATCACGTTCGAACGGTGTGCCCCAACCACCGCCGCCGTTCGTGAGGTAGCGGAACATCGCGCCCGCCTTCGTGTCCCAGGAACGCTCGGAGGCGAAGTAGTAGTACCGCCCGTCCGGGTCGAGAGCCTTCGTCACCGGGTCCAGCATTCCGCCGACAGGCACCGTGTTCGTGTAGACATCCTCGGCGTGCGGGATGAGTCGCCCACCCTCCTGAATGTTGGCCTCCTCCGGCGGGAAGATCCAGACGGCACCGAGCTTGCCGGTGCCACCGCCGTGAGCGCCGAGGCCGCTGGGAATCTTGGTACGGAACGGTGAGCTGTAGGCGGAGGCATCGGTCAGCCAGAGGCTGTCGCGAATCGTCGCCGCTCCGCCGCGGTTGAAGCCGGCTCCCCCGGTGTCGGTGGCGGCCTCCTTGCGCAGCAGCACGACGGGGACGTCGTGCTCGATGGCCTCGGTGGCGGGGTCGAGGTTGTTGAGCATGAACAACACGGTGTAGCTGTCACCGTCGCCGTCACTGGTTGCGCCCCAGGGCCCGTGCTCGCCACCGCACTGCGCAGCGGTGGCCCACGGTACGCCGTCCGAGGTGAGTCCGGTGGCGTTGTGTAGGCTCAGCGACCCGTAGTCGCCGGCAACTGCGCGCTCGCCCAGTACCGGGTTCAGCGCGTCGAAGACCGCGGTGACGAGCGTGGTGGTGATCTCCCAGAACATCATGCTGGCACCTTCGGGTGGCAACGAGTTGAGCAGGGAGCCGGGCGGGCAGGCCATGTCGATGTTGCGCCACGTGCCAGTGGTGAACGGGGTCTCGGGGTCGAGCAGCATCGTGATCGCCACGCCGACCGCGGTCTTGGAGTCGAGCATGCTGGCGTTGATCGACGTGCGAGCCTGCCGTGACGTGCCCGAGAGCTCGGCCTCGATGTGCTCGCCCCGCTTGATCAGCGTGACCTTGATCCGGAACTCTTCGGTCTCGTCCATGCCGTCGGCGTCGACGAGGCCGGTACCGACGTAATCACCGTCCGGGATGCCGGCGATGGCCTCCCGCATTCGCTCGGCCGAGGTGTCGACGGCGTACTGCAGCGTGCCGAGGTAGGGCTCCGCACCGTAGCGGGCGATGTTCTCCCTGATCAGCCGGTCGCCGAGTAGTAGCTGCTGGTAGATCGACTTGAAGTCGGGCAGGAGGATGTCGCCGAAGCGGGAGTTGTCGAAGATCAGACTGAACGTCGACCGTACCGGCGTGCCCCCGGAGTAGAGCAGCACCGGCGGGATCACCAGGCCGTTCTCGTAGATGTTGGCCTTGGTACCGGAGAAGCCGCCGGGCACTGTGCCGCCCATGTCGAGCTGGTGGGCCCGGATGTTGACGAACGAGACGATCTTCTCGTCGTGGAACACCGGGTGGACGAACAGCACGTCGTTGACGTGCGTGCCGGTGCGGTAGGGGTCGTTGCCGATCAGCACGTCGCCGGGCTTCAGGTTCTCCGGGCCGTACTCGATCACCGTGTTCCGCACGGCGTCGCCCATCGTGCCCAGGAATACGACCAGGCTGTTGCTGACGACCGACATCGGGTAGTCCTGCTCGGGCGGCCCGCTGATCGTGCAGGCGAAGTCGTACCAGTCGCGGATGATCGGAGAGAAGGCCTCGCGCAGGAAGCCGGTCGACATGTGCTCGACCACGTAGTGCAGCCGATTGGTGATCACCGAGGCGGTGAAGCGGTCGGTGCCGTACCGCTCGGTGAAGTCGGCGTCGCTCATGTCCCGCAGGGTGGCGGTCATCGATTTCTCACTTCCTCGTGATGACGAGCTCGCCGTAGCCACCGACGGTGGCGGTCTGGCCGGCTCCGATGTGGGTGGTGGAGAGGCTCTCGTCGACGATCGCGGGGCCGTCGACGACGTCGCCGGCGCGCAGGGTGGCGCGGTCGTAGACCGGTGCCTCGACCTCGTCGTCGGTCAGGTGGCGCAACACCGTGGTGCGGACGGGAGCGAGCGGACCGTCGGTGTCGGTGCGGGCCGGCACGATCGGGTACTCGACCTTGTCGGTGTCGAGGATCGCGCGGACCCGGAACGTCACGCCCTCCACGGGGAAGGCGTCGAAGCGGTTGCCGGTGCGCTGCTCGTAGGTGTCGTGGAAGTTCGCGATCATGGCGGCGATCGCGTCGCCGTCCAGCGTGCCGTCGGGCACGGAGACGAACGGGGTCTCCCAGCTCTGCCCGACCAGCCGGCCGTCGAAGCTGCGCGCGATCCTCACCTCGCGACCCGGTTCGATCCGGGAGCGGAGCTGGGCCTCCATCTCGGAGAACAGCGCGTCGACGTCCTGGGCGACGTCCGTCGACAGCACCGTGTACGCGCTGCGGTTGGCCGTGAAGACCTGGTCGGTCGACAGCAGCCCGAGTGCGGAGAACAGTCCCGGGTACGGCGGCACCACCACCTGCTTGCACTTGATCAGGTCGAGCACCGCGGGCAGAAGCATCGGGCCGGCCGCGCCGTAGGCGACGAGGCTGTAGTCGCGCGGGTCCACGCCGTTGCGGATGGCGATGTTGAACACGCCCTCGGCGATGTTGTTCACGCCCATCTCGTAGGCGTAGCGCACCCGCTGGGCGAGGGTGAAGTCGCAGTCGAGAGCCTCGAACGCGGCACGGGACATCGCCACGTCGAGCCCGAACCGGCCGCCCGCGAAGTGCTCGCCGTCGAGGATTCCGGCCATCAGGCAGGTGTCGGTGGTGGTCGGCTGGGTGCCGCCGCGGCCGTAGCAGGCGGGGCCGGGGTCGGCTCCCGCGCTGCCCGGCCCGACCTGGATCTCGCCGGCCTTGCCGATCGTGACGAGGCTGCCTCCGCCCGCTCCGATGCTGGAGATGTCGATGGCCAGGGAGTTGACGATGAGGTCGTGCTCGAGCTCGAACGTGGTGTTGACGAACGGCTCGCCGTCGGTCACGACGGAGATGTCGCACGACGTGCCGCCGACGTCGGCACAGAGCAGGTTGCTCTCGCCGATCAGCTCGCCGAAGTGCGCGCAGGCCACGGTGCCCGCCGCGGGCCCGGAGAACACGATGCGGAACGGCTGCTCCATGGCGCGCTCGGCCGGGACGAGGGTCGCGGCGCAGTCGGCGTAGTTGAGCTGCCCGGTGAACCCGAGGTCGGCCAGGCCCTTGCCCAGCTCGTCGGAGTACTCCGAGTAGATGATCTTCATGAAAGCGTCGACCACGGTCGTAGACGCGCGGGCGTACTCCTTGGCCAGCGGGGAGACCTCGCTGGAGATCGAACAGGCCACGTCGCCCAGCTCCTCGCGGACGAGCTCGCGCAGCCGTTCCTCGTGGGCGCGGTTGACGTAGGCGTTGATCAGGCAGATCGCCACGCCGGTGACGCCGCACCGGCGCAGCACCGCCAGCTGGCTCCGGGCCTGGGCCTCGTCGAGCTCGAAGAGCACCTCACCGGTGGCCAGCACGCGCTCCCGGATGCCGCGGCGCAGGTAGCGGGACACGAGGGGGCGCGCGGCGTCGCCGAAGCTGCGCCGCCACCGTGGGTCGAGGATCGCCTCGGCCGGGCGCCAGGTGCGGCCCTGGTCGAGGATGTCCCGGTGGCCCTCGGTGGTCAGGAACCCGATCTTGGGGAGGTTCCGGGTGATCACCGCATTGAGGCCGTGGGTGCTCGCGTGGTTGAAGACCCGCGAGCCGGCAACCCCGAGCTCCTGGGCGCCAGCGAGCACCGGCTTGTAGGCCGTGGTGACGTCGGTCGAGACCTTCGCGGTGCGGATCTGCCCGTTCTCCAAGGCGACGACATCGGTGAACGTGCCGCCCACATCTACTGCGATCATTCCTCGTCCTCTCAGATGGTGTCGGACAGCAGCTGCAGCGAACCCAGCAGATGCCACCGCTCGCGGGTCACGGAGTGCAGGCAGTTCTGGCACTTGACGACCAGGAACCAGCCGCCCTCGGAGTTCACCGGGTAGCGACGGAGCTCCTCCGCGGCGCAGTGGGGGCAGGCGCCGTCGACGGGCTCCTTGACCAGCGACACCGTCGCTTCCTGTGGTCGGGGGAATGGCGGCATGAGCGACTCCTTCGTCAGCGGTGAACGTTCTGTCCGGTCGGAATGTTGAGCTGATGGAGCGATGAGATCTCGCCGAGGGTTGTGCGGTAGGCGTGCGCGAGCACGTACCGGTCCAGCAGCCCGGTGACGATCCGGCACCCGGCGGCGCGCCACGAGGCGACGGCGTCCGCCGTGGCCCGTGCGTCCTCCTCGACGGTGACGGCGACGCAGTCCAGGCCCGCGGACAGGGCGGCGGCGGTCGTCGCGGTCAGCGCCGCGACGACCGCGGGATGGCGATGGTCCCCACCGTGGCCCATCGCCACGGCCAGGTCGAACGGTCCGAGCACGAGGGCCGTCGCACCGGCCGACGCGGCGGCGTCGGCAATCCGGTCGATGTCGGTCACGGCGTCGGGGTGCTCGACGAGCAGCCAGACGTGGGTCTCGCCGGCACGGCGCGCCACCTCGCTCCACGGCATCAGCCCGTGATCGGACGCGGGCACGAGAGGACACGCACCCCGGTCGCCGGCCGGGGCGTAGCGGGCGGCGCGCACGGCCCGGACCGCGTCGTCGACCGTTCGGATTCCGGGTACGAGCACGCCCCGGGCGCCCACGTCCAGCACTCGGCCGATCATCGCGCCGGACGTGTCGGGTACGCGGACGATCGCGTCCCCGCCTCGGCCCTGGACCGCACGGACGACCTGGGCGACGGACGGCAGGTCGTGCGCACCGTGCTCCATGTCGATGACGACCACATCGAACCCGGCCGCCGCGGCGAGCTCGCCGGCCTCCGGACTGTTCATCTGCACCCAGGTCCCGAGCCCGTGGCCGCGCTCGTCCAACGCCGCGCGCAGCGTGGAGCCCGGTCGTTCCCGGCCGGTCACGACGCGTCCCGGGCCCAGCGTCGGAGCGTGTCCGCGACGGGTGCCGGCGGCCGTGGCGCGGTCGGGCGACGGGGCCGGCTGCGCGAGAAGCGTGGCGCCGGCGCGGGTTGATCCACCTCTTCCAGCTCGACGAAGGCATCCCGGGCCGTGGCATGCGGATGGGCGACGGCCTCGGCGAAGTCGAGGACCGGCGTCACGCAGGCGTCGAGATCGGTGAACAGGTCCGCCCACTGATCCCGCGACCGTGCGGTGAACTCGGTCGCGAACCGGTCGGCAAGCGCGGGCCAGGCACCACGGTCGTTCTGGTCGGGCAGGTCCTCACCCGCGAGTCCGAGACCCTTCACCAGGTCGGCGTAGAACTGCGGCTCGATCGCGCCCACGGCGACAAACCGGCCGTCGGCGCAGCGGTAGCAGCGGTAGAACGGAGCGGCGCCGTCGAGCAGGTTCTCACCGCGCTCGTCGGACCAGGCCCCGATCCCCCGCCAGGCCCAGACCGCCTGCATCAGCAGGGCCGAGCCGTCGACCATCGCGGCGTCGACGACCTGCCCGCGACCCGAGCGTTCCCGCTCCCAGAGAGCGCCGAGCACGCCGGTGACCAGCAGCATCGAACCGCCGCCGAAGTCGCCGACCAGGTTGAGCGGCGGCGTCGGTGGGCGGTCGTCCGGACCGATCGCGTGCAGGGTGCCGTTGAGGGCGAGGTAGTTGATGTCGTGCCCAACCGCGTCGGCCAGCGGCCCCTCCCGGCCCCAGCCCGTCATCCGGCCGTAGACGAGGCGCGGATTGCGGGTGGTCAGCTCCGTCGGGCCGAAGCCCAGTCGTTCGGCGACACCGGGGCGGAATCCTTCGAGCAGCACATCGGCAGCGTCGACGAGCCGCAGAGCCTCGTCGCGGTCAGCGGGCGACTTCAGATCGAGGATGTGGGTGCGCCGGCTGCGCAGCAGATGGTCCCGGGTCGGGTCGGTGATCTGGTACCCGCCGGCGCGCTGCACACGGACGACATCGGCGCCGAGGTCGCCCAGCACCATCGCGGCGTGCGGCACCGGACCGATCCCGCCCAGCTCGACGACCCTCAGCCCGTCGAGCGGTCCCGTCCCGGAGGTCACGCGGCCTCCCGCGACCGGACCGGAGTCGCGTCGAAGTCGGCCAGGTTCGCGTCGTGCGTCATCGCCCAGTAGTCGACGACGCGGTAGGGCGAGTTGGTCACGACACGCCCCCGGGAGTTGCGGTAGTAGGTGGTCATGCCGGGGTGGCTCCAGACCATGCGCCGGTGGGCGGCATCGACGTCCTCGACCCAGCGATGCAGTGCTTCGTGCCGGCACTCGAGCGCGCCGATCCCGTCACGGAGCATGGTCGTGATCAGCTCGACGATGTAGCGGCCCTGCGCCTCGGCGACGAAGATGAAGCTCCCACCTGCGCCGGCGTTGGTGTTGGGGCCGTACATCAGGAAGAGGTTGGGGAAGCCGGGCACGGTGACTCCCAGGTACGCGCTCGCGTCGTCGACGCCCCAGACGTCGTGCAGTTCGGCGCCGCCACGGCCGCGCACCTCGATCCCGGGCAGGTAGTGCTGCGCGCCGAACCCGGTGGAGAGCACCACGACATCGGCCGGGTGCGCCGCGCCGGACGCGGTCACCACCCCGGTCCCGGTGAAACCCGTGACGGACTCGGTGACGAGCTCGACGTCGTCGCGGCGCAGGGCTGCATACCAGCCGTTGTCGAGCAGCATCCGCTTCCCGAACGGGGGGTAGGTGGGCAGGCACTTCTCGACGAGGTCGGGGCGGCCGTCGAGCTGCTGCTCGATGTAACGGGTGAAGAACCGGCGGTGGCCGTCGTTGACCGCGTTGAGTGAACGCTCCGGGTGCTCCCAGCCCTCGTCGATCTGCAGCGAGGCGTGCACCCGGTCGTTGAAGACCCACGCCAGCCGGAACCGGTACCACGCGTGGTAGTACGGCACGTTCTCCATGAGCCAGTGGACCTCCCCGCCGACCCGTGCGAAGTACTCGGAGTTCGGCGCGATCCACTGAGGTGAGCGCTGGAAGACGGTCAGGTGCGCGGTGCGCTCGGCGATCGCCGGCACGACCTGCATCGCGCTCGCGCCGGTGCCGACCACCGCCACCCGCTTGCCGGTCACGTCGAGATCGGCGGGCCAGTCCGCGGTGTGGAACACCGGTCCGCCGAAGAGCTCCCGACCCGGCAGGTCCGGCACCGTCGGGGTGTTGAACAGCCCGACCGCACTGATCACCACGGGCGCGACCCAGGTCCGGTCGCCGGCGCGGACGGTCCAGCGTTGCGCGTCGTCGTCCCAGGTCGCGGCGTCGACCTCGATCCCGAACTCGATGTGTTCGCGCAGCGCGAAGTGGTCGGCCGCGGCCGAGGTGTACTCGGCCATCTCGTCGCGCTTGCCGAAGTGGGTCGACCAGTTCCGGGGGAAGAACGAGTACGAGTAGAGGTAGCTGGGCGTGTCGACCCCCGCGCCCGGGTAGCGGTTGGTGAGCCACACACCGCCGACGTCGGCGTTGCGTTCCAGGATCACGAACGGCACGCCGGCCCGCTGCAACCCCACGGCAACGGCCATGCCTGAGAGCCCGGCGCCGATGATGACGACGCGGAGGTCCTGGTCGCCGATCGCGGCCGGCAGGACGCGTGCGGGGCCGGGATCGGGCTCGAAACCCATCTCCTCACGCATCAGCCGCTCGTACTCCGGCGGGACGTCCTCGCCCATCGCGGCGGAGAGCATGCGCCGCAGCAGCGCCACGTCGGGTACGGGAACACGCGGTTGCGCCCCACGCGACCAGGCGGTGACGGCTTCGACCGCGGCCGCCCGGACCTCGGCCGCCACGGTCTCGTCGAGACCGCCGGAGTCGTTCGGGCCGAGCCCACCGGCGCGGACGGGACGGTAGGGCGGGTTGAGCCAGCGCTCGTCACCGGTCAGCTGGAAGGTGACCATCGCCAGCGTCGGCAGGTTCGCCGCGACGATCGCGGCGCGCAGTCGCTGCTCGTCGATCGGGCGGCTCGGGGTGGACATCACAGACATTCGGGTGCCTCCATGGCAGGCGCGACGGTCGGGCCGTCAGGTGGTTCGCGCGGGGCCGGTACGGGTCATCCGCCAGCCGGCCGCGGCGGCGTCCCAGGTGCCGGGTCCGACACCGTCGCTGCGCAGCTTGTACTTCTCGACCTTGTCGGTCGGGGTGCGCGGCAGCTCGTCGACGACGTCGATGAACCGCGGCACCATGTGATAAGGCATGGACTCCGCGTAGTACAGGTAGAGCTCCTCGGGACTCGCGGTGGCACCGTCACGCAGCACGACGACCGCACGGACCTCCTCCTCCCCCAGCTCGGACGGCGCACCCACAGCAGCCGACTCCGCCACAGCGGGATGGCCGTTCACCAGCCGCTCCACCTCGTAGGAGGAGATGTTCTCGCCGCGCCGACGGATCGCGTCCTTGGTGCGGTCCTTGAACCACAGCGCACCGGTCTCGTCACGGACGGCGCGGTCACCGGTGTGGAACCACCCGCCCTCCCATGCCGTCGCGGTCGCGTCGGGCATCCCGTCGTAGCCGGCCGAGAGCAGGAGCGGATCGGAGCAGGACACGACGATCTCCCCGGGAACGCCGTCGGGCAGGTCGCGTCCCTCCTCGTCGACAACGCGAACGTCGAAGATCGGGTTGAGCCGTCCGCACGCTCCCGGTGCGGACTCGTCCAACGCCGAGTTCACGATCAGGTTGGTCTCGGTCGACCCGTAGGCCTCGACGATCTTGACGCCGAAACGCTTCTCGAAGTCGTGATAGATCTCCGCGGGCGCGGGCACGGCGTAGACGACGCGGACGGGGTTGTCTGCGTCGTCGTCTCGCGGCGTGCGCCCGTTGAGCATGTGACAGACCCCGCCGATCGCGACGAACCCGGTGACCCCGAACTCCCGCGCCTCGTCCCAGAACCGCTCGATCGAGAGCCGCGAGCGCAGGATCATCCGCGCCCCGGTGAGTAGGCATGCCAACGTCGTGAACTTGCCGGAGATATGGAAGAACGGGGAGTAGTTGAGCATCACGTCGTCGGGCCGGAGGCCGGTGATCTCGGCGAAGAAGTGCCCGAACGCCACCTGCTGGTGGTGTGTGAGCAGCACGCCCTTCGACGGCCCCGTCGTGCCCGACGTGTAGAGCACGCACGCGATCGAGTCCGGTTCCGGGCGCGGTAGGCCTTCGACCGGGTGCGTGTGCCCGACGAGGAGCTCGTCGTACCGGCCGGGGAAGCCGAGCACGTCCGCCAGGCTCGGCACCTGTTCTCGGATCTGCTCGACCGCCTCCAACAAGGGGCCGCTGTCGGCGACCGCCAGGGTCACCTGCGCCTTGTGCAGCTGGTGGGCGAGCAGCTCTCCTCGGTAGGCCGTGTTGATCGGCACTTCGACCGCGCCGAGCCTCGCCAGCGCGAACCAGCTGTGGAGGTACTCCGGGCTCGTCGCCATCAGCAGCGCAACCCGGCTCCCCGCGCCCACACCGCGCGCGCTCAGGTTCCGCGCCAGGACGTCGACCCGCTCGTCGATCTCGGCAAGCGAGAAGTCACGCCCCTCGTAGGTGAACAGGACATCGCGCGGGCGGGTGGCGGCTGCGCGCCCGAGGAGGCACCCCACCGTGCGCTCGACGAACGGGACCTCGGCCAGCCAGCCGGACGTGATGCCAGTCCCGGCGTTAGCGCCGCTCGTCCTCATCGCTCTCCTCCGTGGCTCCGTCATCAACATTCGTACCAGTCGGAATGTAATGCAGGTCGAGACTCCGCACAAGGACCGACCGCTCAGTAGCCCTTGCCCGCCGTCCACCCGCCGTCCACGAACAAAGTCGTCCCGTTGACGTAGTCCGAGCCGGGGCCACAGAGGAAGGTCACCGGTTCCGCGATCTCGTGCGGCTGCGCCCACCTCTCCATCGGCACATTCGCCCTGATGGACGCAGCCATCGCCGCATCCTGGAAGTACGCACTGGTCATCGGCGTCTCCACGACGCCCGGCGCGACGGCGTTGCACCAGATGCCCTTCGCTCCGAACTCGAACGCCACGGTCTTCGTCAGCATCATCAGGCCCGCCTTGGCCGTGCAGTAGGCGGCGCGGTTCTGGAAGGCCATGTGACCGGCCATGGAGGCGATATTAACGATCTTGCCGCGGCCGCGCTCGACCATGGCGGGCAAGGCGGCACGAAGGAGCACGAACGGAGCGGTGAGGTCCACGTCGAGCGTCCGTCGCCAGTCGGCGGGCTCCAGATCGAGGAGGGGCGCGATCTGACGCACGCCGGCGTTGTTCACGACGATCCCGAGAGATCCGAGCCGCTGGGCCACCAGACCCGGCAATGCGCCCGCCTGGCCGTCCTCGGTCAGGTCCGTCGCGAAGAGTGCGACCCGATCAGGACTGCCCAGCTCCGCCGCGGCGTCCTCGAGCGCCGCCTTGTCGATGTCGACCAGCGCGACACGCACTCCGGCATCGAGCAGGGACCGGCAGATCGCGCGTCCGATGCCGCCGGCAGCGCCCGTGACCAGGGCGACCTCGTCCTGCAGAGATGTTGTCATCGGTGACTCCATTCCATCCAGTCGGAATGTTGAACGTAACGCAGACGGCCAGGGGTTCGCTACTCCTCGACTCAGAGCCGGGCAGCCGCCGACTCGTCGGCTCCGACACTGCGCAGGGACATCGCGGTGAACTGACGGGCGATCTCGGTCGGCGTCCTCCGGCCGTCCGAGCGGTACCACTGGTACGACCACACCCACATCCCGAGCAGACCCAGTGCTGCGACCGTCGGGTCGATCCCCCTGTCGAACTCGCCGGCGTCGACGCCACGCTGCACCGTCTCCTCGAAGATCGCGGTCGACCTGCGCCGCTTCTCCATGATCGCGTCGCGCACGGCCCCGGTCAGCACCGGGAACTCACGGAAGAAGACCATGACGTGTTTCTGGTACTCGATGCAGATCATGGTGGTGTCGAACGCCATGTGCGCCAACTGCTCGGCCGGCGACTCGTACTTCACCAGGGCCCGGTCCTGGGCCTCCAGAGCCCGATCGATGAACTCGTCATGGATGATGTGGAGGACGTCCTCCTTGGTCGAGAAGTGGTGGTAGAACGCCCCCTTCGTCACCCCGGCGCGATCGGCGACCTCCTGCATCGACGCCCGGCTGAACCCCTTCTCGGCGAAGAGGTCCAGAGCAGCCTCCAGCAGGATCCGACGTGTCGCGTCCGGGTCGTAGCTGCGGATCGGAGGCTTGCGCGGCACGACGGACCCTCCCTTCTTCGAGAACTACCTTCCGACCGGATGGTATCTGGAGGCTCCCGGCACGTGCCGGATCGATGACACCTACCGGCTGGCGCCTACGGTGCACAGGTGGGCCAGGTGGGCCGACACCTGCAGTCCCACGGCTGACCGGGCACCCTCAATGCCCGTGCTTCGTGGAGTCGGGATCCTGGCCTCCGACGGCTCGTCTAACCATTCTGTTCACCCCGGTTTCGCGGCACATCCCGTGGCACAGCCGATTCCCTTGGCTCGGTGGCGTCGGCGGATTCCGGAACACTGCGGACGCGGTGAGCACGGTCTCTCCTCCGCTGTGCAATCGGGCGCTCACGAAGGTGACCGTGCGGGTGGACCGGTCGACCCTGGCCTCGCCGAACAACACCTCACCGCCTTTCGCCGCCGCCATCATCGACGCGGACAGCTGGAGGGTGACGGGGTGCCGGTCGGCCTCGACCCCCAGGTACGACTCGACCGTCGCGCCGAGAGTGATGTCGAGGACGGTGAGGAGGAACCCGCCGTGCGCGGTCCTATTCGGGTTCAGGTGGTGCGGTTCGAGAAGCACGCGGACGTCGGTGCGGTCCGCGAGGCGTCTCCACGTCAGCCCGCCGACATGGCCGAGGAAGGTGCCCTCCTGGCCGAGCGGGACGAACCCGTCGGGGGTCACGATCACGAGTCCTCCACCAGGACGATCCAGGTCGCGACGAGCGCGGGTCGCCCGCTGCCGCGTCGCTCGAGCGTGCAGCCGAGGTCCAGCCGGGTGGTCCCGCCCGGGCCGGGGGCCATGGCGTCGAGGCTCAGCCGCAGGCGCAGCTCGTCCCCGGGGAAGACCGGGGCGGTGAACCGAAGCCGTTCCATGCCGTAGTTGGTCCACCGGCGGGCGTCGCGCACCGTGTAGCACTGGTGAGCAAGCTCGGTGACCAGCGACAGCGCCAGGAAACCGTGGACCAACACTCCGGGCAGCTCGGCCTCGGAACGGGCCCGATCGGGATCGGTGTGGACCCAGTGCCGGTCCCGCGTCAGGTCGGCGAAGGCGAGGACGTCGGCCTCCTCCAGGGCAACCCATCCACTGGTCCCGAGCTCGGTCCCCACGTGCAGCGTCAGGTCCGCCGCGCGGTCGACGACGACTCCGGAAGCGGGTCCGGCGGTCCTCACAGCGTCGCTCCCTGTGGGTCATAGAGCCCCTCCACCAGTGCGGCGCGCCGTCGCAGCACCGCGGTGCGCACGAGGGCACCCTTGCTGCTCAGCTCGTCCCCGTCGGGTTCGGGTTCGAGCAGGGCGCCCCCGAGCAGCCGGGTGCTCGGGCGGGTCTGGTCGCGGTTGTGGTCGTCGATCAGCACGCGGAGGTCCTCCTCCTCGAACGGGTCAGCGGTGCGGGCGTCCGGCCAGGCGAGCACGCACAACGCGGTGCGGTCGGCCCCGATCACGACGAGGTCCCGCAGCCTGCCGCCGCTGCGGGCCAGCAGTCCCGCGCGGATCCCCGCGCAGTCGACCCAGGTGCCGTTGGCCAGCTTGAAGTCCTCGGCGATACGGCCGGCGAAGCGCAGCCCGCGGGCGGGATCGGCGGCATCGACCAGCTCCCCGGCGTCTCCGGAGCGGTACCACCCGTCGGGGGTGAACGCGGCGGCGGTCTGCTCGGGCAGGTTCCAGTACCCGGCCGCGACGCAGGGTCCGCGCACGAGCAGCTCATGTTTGCCACCCGCCGGACGCAACGCGATCTCGACGCCGGGGAGCGGCGTCCCGATGCAGTCCGGGTCGACGCCGTGGGCGTGCACCATGGTCGCACCGGGCCCCACCTCGGTCGATCCCCATCCGGTGACGATCGGGACTGGGGTGCCGCGCACGCTGGCCGACAGCTCGTTCAGCTGGTCGAACACGGTGGGATGCATGGCCGCACCGGCGCTGAACAGGACGTCGAGCCGCCCGAAGAACGAGGTGCGGAGATCGGGATCGGACCGCAGTGCGGGCAGGAGCGCGGCGAACCCGGCGGGGACGGCGCCGTGGAAGGTCGGGCGGAACCGCCGCAGGTTCGCCAGCGTCGTCCCGAACCGCTCCGGCCGACCCGCCGCCTCGTCGACGTGCAGGGTCCCGCCCAGTGCGAGGGCCAGGTGAACGTTGGCATTGCCGCCGAAGGCGTGGTTCCAGGGCAGCCAGTCCACGAGGACGGGCGGATGGTGGCCCAGGAACGGCCACACATCGATCGTCATCTGCACGTTCGTCGTCATCATCGTCTGGGTGTAGGCGACCGGCTTGGGCCTGCCGGTTGAGCCGGAGGTCAGCAGGATCTTCGACGGCGCCGCCGGATCGAGGTCCTCGGGCCGTGGGTCGATGTCGCCCCTGAGCGCACCGAGGCCGGTCGCGCCGACGAGGATCTGCGCTGTCCCGGACGACGCGGCGACCACCACGTCCGCCCGCGCGGTGGTGTCCACCCACACCATCGCCGGATCGAGGATCGCGAGCAGGCCGGCGAGCTTGTCGTGCTCGGCCGCCGGCCCCGCGTACTGGGGCGCGAGCGGTACGGCCACTCCCCCGGCGAGCATGGTGGCGAGCGTCGCCGTGAGGTGGTCGACGGAGTTGGCTCCCAGCACCACCACCCGGTCGCCCACCCCGAGCCCGCAGGCCCAGAAGCCTGCGGCGACCCGCCGCACGTCCGCCCAGGCCTCGGCGTAGGTCCAGCTCCGTCGGCCACCGTCCGCGGCGACGGTGAGCAGCGCGACGTCGGGAGTCGTGATGGCGTGCCGGCGCAGCCAGTGCAGGACGGTGGGAGTCGGACGCCCCGCGGGCACCCGGGAGCGCAGGAGCAGCGAGCCGTCCGGCTCGCGGTGGCAGTCGACCGTGGGCCTGGCGAACAGTGTGCTCATTCCCCGGGCTCCGGACGCGTCACGAGGTCGACCGCAGCAGCGTCGCGGGCAGCGAGGACCTCCGTGATCGGACGACCCCCCAGGATCTCGTCCGCGGCCGCGATCAGCCGGGCCCGGACGTCGTCGTCGAGGTGGGGGGTGCCGAGGTCCGACCACCACTGCTCGATCGTCGGGGCGAAGGAGCGCATCGCGCCGCGCATGCCGTCGGGGCCGCCGGCGAGGGCGAGCGAGGTGAGCGGCCCGCCGACCAGCAGCCGCGGGGTGATTCCGTGGACGACGGCGTCCTCCAGACCGCGGGCGTCGACCACTCCCTCGGCGATCAGGTGGACGGCCTCGCGGAGCATCGCGAAGGTCAGCCGGTTGGTGAGGTAGCCCGGGACCTCGCGGCGCACGAGCACGGGCCGCTTGCCCAGCTCGGTCAGGTGGGCGAGGACGTCCTCGACGACCTCGGCCGAGGTGGTCTTGCCCGCGAGGACCTCCACCAGGGCGAGCGCATAGACGGGGTTCTGCGGGTGGGCGACGACGAACCGCTCCGGATGTTCCATCCGGGCCTGGAGCTCGCTCGGCATGAGCCCACCGCTGCTCGACAGGATCGGCACGTCCGCCGGAACGACCGCCTCGATGCTGCGGTAGGCCTCCCGCTTGACCTCCACGGACTCGGGCACGTTCTCGTGCGCGAGGGCGACCGGGCCGAGTTCGGCCGCGGGCACCAACTGCAGCAGGTCGAGCGGGGGTTTATCCGGGGCGTCGGGCACCGTCCGGCGCACGGACGGCCAGACCGTGACGAGGTAGGTGGTGATCCGCTCGAGCGCCCCGGGAGCCGGGTCGACGAGTCGCACCGGCCGCCTGCGGACGAGGTAGGTGGCGGCCCAGCCGCCACCGACGGTCCCGCCGCCGAGCAGGCCGACGGGTGTCCCCTGCAGTGGCATGACAGACCTCCGTGTCTGTTCCGAGATCAGGAGCGCGGGTCCTCGCGCAGCATCTCCATGTCGGTCACCGGACCCGAGCGGGTGATGAGTGCCTTGCGGCGCAGGAAACGCAGCAGCCCGTTCGGGCCCATGCGGGAACCCCCCAGCCCGGAGGACCCGTAGGACGTCTTCTCGACGTCACGCATGATCGTGATCGTCAGCGAGGTGTCCATCAGGCTCACCGCGCCGGCGTGCAGCCGGCTGCCGATGGCTCGCGCCTCGGCCTCGTCGCCTGCGATCACCGCGGCGGACAGCCCGTACTCGCTGTCGTCGGCGAGCCGGACGGCCTCGTCGACGTGGTCGTAGGCCTGCACGGGGACGACCGGACCGAAGGTCTCCTCGCGCATGATCGTCATGGTGTGGTCGACGCCGGTCAGCACCGTCGCGCGCATGTAGCGGCCGCCGTCGAGCGTCTCGCTGGACCCGCCGCAGCGGACCACGGCACCGCGCTCGACGGCATCCGCGAGGTGGGCGTCGACGATGTCCGCCTGCCTGCTGAGGATGAAGGGACCGAGGTGGCCGCGGTCGACGTCCGGGTGGTTGAGCTCCAGCCGGGAGGCCTGGGCGGTCAGCTCGTCGACGAACTCGTCGTGGACGGCACGGTCGACGTAGACGCGCTCGGTGGCGAAGCAGATCTGACCGGTGTTGTGCACCGCGCCCTTCAGCACCGCGGCTGCGGCCTGCGCGAGATCGGCCGACGCGGTCACGATCGCCGCGTCCTTGCCGCCCAACTCCAGGAAGGCCGGGATGAACCGGCGGGCGCAGGCCTGCGCGATCGCGCGGCCGGTCGGCACGCTGCCGGTGAAGCAGAGCGCGTCCACCTCGTCGACCAGGGTCTGGCCCGTCTCGGGCCCGCCGACGACGTAACGCAGCACCGCGGCGAGCTCGGGCACCTCGGCGATGGTCGCGGAGACCGGCTCCACGAAGCGCGGCGTGACCTCACTCGGCTTGACGATCACGGCGCAGCCCGCGAGGAGGGCGGGCACGGCGTCGAGCATGGAGAGCAGGAACGGGTGGTTCCAGGGGCTGATCACACCGAGCAGGGGGTACGGGTCCAGCTCGGTGTCGAAGGAGACCGTGTCCGTGACGCTCGAGCGACCCTGCAGCCGGGCGCCCTCCAGCAGGCCGGGAGCCGAGTCACACCAGCCTCGCACGGACGCCGCCACCATGTGGGGCACCTCGTGGGCGACTCGACTGCGGCCGGTGTCGACGGTCTCGGCGTCCCCGATCGCGCCGGCGTGCACCTCGATCGCCGTCGCCCAGCGGCGCAGGACCTCCACCCGGTGCTCGATGCCGGCCTCGCCCCACCCGGCCTGTGCCTTGCGCAGGTCGGCCGCGAGCGCGGCGATCTCCGGCCTGCTCCACGGGTGGATCCAGTGGTCGACCTCGCCGGTGCGGGGGTTGGTGACGGGCAGCTCATCCTGCGCTGACACGGGCGTCGCCCTTCAGGAAGGCGAGCACGAGCTCGTTGAAGTGGCGGTGCTGCTCCCACTGCGGCCAGTGTCCAGCGCCCTGGATCAGCTCGAACCGGCCGTTCGAGAGCCGCTCGGCCATCCTCAGCCCTACGGCGGCGGGGCCGGAGGGGTCGTCGCTGGTCCAGACGACCAGGGCGGGGGTCTCGATCGCGTCGAGCTCCTCGTCGGTGATCATGTTGCGGGCCCGGGTGTCGCCGTCCTGCAGGCACATGATGTTGCGCATGGACTCGGCGAACGGGGGCTGGGCGTAGATCGTGCGGCGCACGTCGACCAGCTCCTGGGTGACGCTTGCCGGGTCGGCCATGAGCCAGGTCACCCGGGCCCGGATCCGCTCGTCGGCGGGGTCGTCGGCCGCGGCCTGGGAGAGGCTGCGGATCCGCTCGCGCACCGCCGGGTCCGACAGGGCGCCTCCGGGGGTGTTGAGGACGATCCGGCCCACCCGCTCGGGGTGCGCGTGGGCGATCTTGACCGCGATCCACCCGCCGAGCGACTCACCGTTGAGGTGGGCCCGGTCCACGTCGAGTGCGTCGAGCAGGCCGACGAGGTGCTCGACGTAGTCCGGGAGCTCGAGCGGGCGGGTCGTCGGGGTGGTCAGGCCGTGGCCGGGGTAGTCGTAGGCGATCACGCGATGGTGGGCGGCCAGCGCCGGGATGTTGCGCGCGTACGCCTCGAGGTGTCCCCCGACGCCGTGCAGCAGCACGACGGTCTCGGGGCCCGATCCCGCCTCCAGCACTCGGGTGTTCCACTCTCCGACCTGCACGTGCCGGATGGTCAGGTCCTGGCCCAGCAGGGCGGTCCAGATGCTGGGCTCGTCGGTGACGGGTACGGGAAGGGTCACGCGCTCCTCCGGGTCTCTTCGGTCGTCTCTGCGGTGGTGATGCCGAACCCGGCGATCCACTCCGGGATCGGCCGGTAGAAGCTGCTGCGCACCGCGTACGGACCCGCCTCGGCCAGCGCGGCGTAGCAGGCGAGCCAGGTGCGGACCTCGTGGGCGGAGTTGCCCGCCTCGGCGGTGATCCACTCGTTGGTCCAGGCGTCGGTGGCGGCGAGCTCACCCCGGGCCAGCAGGTCGAGGAACGACTCATCCCAGGCCGGGTTCAGCCGCGGCCCCGGGTCCCCCGCGAGCACGGCCAGCCCGGCGTCGCGCACCCGACCTTCCCGCGCCGCCCGGGCCTCCGCCGAGGGGTTCCGGCCGGACACGAGCCGGGCGGCGACCTCGGGCGGAGCCCCCTCCAGCTGAGGCAGCGGCGGGTCGTGGGACAGCCCGCCCGAGCCCAGCAGCAGCACGCGCCGGTCGAGGGCGAGCAGGGCGCGGCCGAGCGCCGCACCCAGCAACCGGGTCCGGTGCAGCGGACCGAACGGCACGGCCACGGAGTTGACGAACACGGGCACCGTCGGGACGGTGTCGATCCCCCCCAACAGCAGCTCCAGTGGCTGGGCGAAGCCGTGGTCGACGACCATGCGCTCGCTCATCGCGAGGTCGATGCCGGCCCCGAGCACCTCGCGGACGACGTGCCGGGCAGCGTCGCGGTCCACGGCCAGCGGGCCCGCGCTTGTCCCGTAGTCGCCGACGGCGTCGGCCGTGGTGCCCACGCAGAAGGGCGGCATGAGGTCGTAGAACATGCCGTTGTAGTGGTCGGGGGCCACGACGACCACGAGGTCGGGGCGGAACTCCCGGGCGAAGACGCGGGCCTCGGCGAAGGCGGCGTCGACCGCGGCCCGGGCGTCTCCGCGGGGCTCCACGGTGTGCATCAGCGGCGTGTGCGACGCGGTGATCGCGGCGAGCGGCATCTGACCTCCTCGGCGGTGGGGACGAGGCGAACGCTATGTCTCGCCCTCACATAGGTCTATGTGAAATCTCGACGAGACGACTTAGCATTCTGGCTATGAGTTCACCGGACAATCGGATCTCGCTCCACAAGCTCGACGTCTTCTCCCGGGTGGTCGAGCGCGGCGGCGTCCGGCTCGCGGCCGAGGAGCTCTACGTGTCCCAACCCGTGGTGAGCGCACACCTGCGCTCACTGGAGGAACGGGTAGGCGTCAAGCTCTTCCGCCGGGAGGGCCGCGGCATGGAGCTGACGGAGGCCGGCACCGAGGTGTACGTGTGGGCGACCGAGGTGCTGCGCGGACGGACCGAACTGGACCGCAGCCTGCGGGAGATCTCGCGGGGTGAGGCCGGGCGCGCGTCGATCGGGTCGAGCATGTCGGTGGGCAACTACCTGCTCCCCACGATCCTGGTCGACTTCCGACGACACCACCCCCACGCGTCCATCTCGCTCAACCAGTCCGGCGTCGAGATCGCCCTGGAACGCACCGCCGCGGGCGTCTACGACTTCTCGATCCTCGCCACCGACGCCGTCTTGGACACCAGCTCCTTCGAGGCCGAACTCATCGCGCGGCCGCCGTTCTGCCTGGTAGCGGCGATCGACGAGGAGCGCGTCGGCGACACGGCGTCGGCCGCGGAGCTGACCGGGCTCCCCTTCGTCTGCCCGCCGGCCGGGATGGCCATCCGGCGCAGCCAGGACTCGGCGCTGGCGTCGATCGGGGTGGTGGACCGGCGGGTCGCGATCGAGCTGGGCAGCGCGGAGTCGATGAAGGTCGCGGTGGAGGGCGGTCTCGGGGTGGCCCTGCTGTGGCGGCAGTCCGTTCGCCGGGAACTCGAGGCGGGACTCCTGCGCGAGGTGACGATCACCGGGCACGCGCTGCACGACAAGCTCTACCTCGTCCAGCGTCGTGGGAAGCGGCTCACGGCCTTCCAGGCCGCGCTGACCGACGTCCTCCGCACGGGGATCACCGCACAGCTGCGGTAGCGCACTCGTCGAACCGGAGGGGCAGCTCGCGGAGCCCGTAGTGCACCCCGGCCTCGATGTGGCCGAAGCGCGGCTCGCCGGCTAGAAGGATCGGGGGTAGGGCGGCAAGCTCCTCGAGCAGGATCCGCAGCTCGACGCGGGCGAGCGGCGCCCCGATGCAGTGGTGGACGCCCCAGCCGAAGGCCAGGTGGCCGCTCGCGGACCGGTCCACGTCGAAGGCCTCCGCGTGGTCGAACCGGCCCTCGTCGCGGTTGGCCGCGCCGTAGAGCAGCAGCACCTGGTCCCCCGCCCGCAGGATCGTGCCGCCGATCTCGAGGTCGGCGGTGAGCCGCCTCGCGAACATCTGGGCCGGGGTGCGGAGCCGCAACATCTCCTCGACGTAGCGCGGCGCGAGCGACGGATCGGCGCGGAACGACGACTGCACGGCCGGGTCGGACGCGAGCAGCCAAAGGAGGTGGCTCGCGGCGTTCATGGTGGTCTCGTGCCCGGCGAGCGCGAGCGTGGTGAGGATGGACAGGACCTCCTGCTCCTCGAGCGGCCGCCCGTCGATCTCGGTGTCGAGGAGGGCGGTGAGGTAGTCGTCGGGGCGCTCGCGCCGGTGCCGCTCGACCTCCGCCCGCAGGGTGGCGCGGAACTCCTCGCGCGCTGCGCGCTGCGCCTGCTCGTCGGTGATCGCCGCGGCGATGCGCTCCGTCAGGCCACGGAACCTGCCAACGGCCTCGTCGGAGAACCCGACGATCTCGGTGAGCACGGCCAGCGGGAGCGGAAGCGCGACCCCCGCGACGAAGTCGCCGCCACCCTCCTCGTGGAACCGGCGCAGGAGATCGCGGACCGTCTCCCGGAGGAACCCGGTCAGCGCGCGCACGCGGCGCGGCTGCAACGCCGGCCGTATGACCTCGCGGTAGGCGGTGTGGGTCGGAGGGTCGTAGTCGATCGGGATGGCCCGCGCCGCGGCCACCTCCGGGATTCGGTGCCCCGCAGCCGACGAGAAGATCTCGGGCGAGAGCAGGGCCTCACGCACGTCGTCGAAGTGGCTGAGGATCCAGAATCCCCCGTGCCGGTCGGAGCGAGCCACCCGCCCGCTGTCGCGCAACGCCGTGTAGGCCGGCCAGAGCAGGTCCTCGCTCAGACCGGGTTCATGATGGTCGAAGGAGCGGTCGAACGGACACGGCATCTTCGAATCTCCTCTGCGAGGTGTCGACCCGAGAGACGCTAGGAGCCGCACGTCCCTGCAACCATGTGGAAGTTCGACACCTAGGACGCTCCTGAAAAAGCCGGTCGTGTCGGTCCTGGCCGGGACGGTCGGGGCTGGGAGGATCGGTGGGTGCAGGGACGGGCTGATCCGCAGCGCGAGATTCTGGATGTCGAGTCGGTGGCTGGG
>Ga0209933_1000610_pt1 | contig 58000 bp, 50 predicted proteins | sample ThiBiot_300_biof_FD_183944 | JGI IMG/M metagenome (GOLD analysis project Ga0209933, IMG submission 183944) | Wastewater bioreactor microbial communities from Cape Town, South Africa - Thiocy_cont_300_biof (SPAdes) | ecosystem: Engineered > Bioremediation > Thiocyanate > Unclassified | place...
GCGCTCGGCCTGTCGGTGATCTTCGGCGTCATGCGCGTGGTCAACTTCGCGCATGGCGAGCTGATGGTCGTCGGCATGTATCTCGCCTGGATGGGCTTCGAATACCTGCAGGTCTCGCCCATGCTGAGCCTGCCGGTGATCGCCGCCGTCTTCTTCGTGGCGGGCTACGCCCTGCAGCGCACCGTCATCTCACCCTTCATTGGCCGGCCCGAGCATCAGCAGTTCCTGCTGCTGCTGGCGATCGCCATCCTGCTGGTCAATGCCTGCCTTGCCATCGCCGGCCCCGACTCGCGCGGCGTTCAGCTCGAGTCCCAGTTCGATTCCTACGAACTGGGGCCTCTGGTGTTCGATGCCGTGCGCCTGCATGCGGCGCTGACGGCGGTCGTCATCGCGGCCCTGCTCTGGCTGTTCTTCACGCGCACGCGCATCGGCAAGTCGATCCGCGCCGCCGCCGACAACCACATGGGCGCCCTCGTGGTCGGGCTCGACGTGCGCCGCCTCTATGCTTTCACCTTCGGCGTCGGCGCGGCCTGCGTGGGCGCCGCGGGCGCGCTCATGATCACCATCATTCCGGTGACGCCCTTCCTTGCCGCGGAATACACGCTGCTCGCCTTTGTCATCGTGATCGTGGGCGGGCTGGGCAGCATGACCGGGGCGCTGCTGGGCGGCCTGCTGATCGGGGTCAGCGAGGCGGTCGCGGGCCTGCTGCTGCAACCGTCGCTCAAGAGCATGGTGAGCTTCGGCATCCTGATCCTGGTCCTGCTGCTCAGGCCGCAGGGCCTGATGGGCAAGCGCGGCCAATGAGCCTGCTGCACCGCCTGACCGACGGCGTGCCGTTGCGCGCACTCTGGGGGCTGGGGCTGCTGCTCGCCGCCCTGCTGGTAGCGCCGGCCTTTCTCGGCAAATACGGCCTCTCCGTCCTGATCCTGGTCCTCTACTTCGCCTATGTGGGGCAGGCCTGGAACATCATGATGGGCTTCGCGGGCCAGCTTTCGCTCGGCCATGCCCTCTATGCCGGGCTGGGTGGCTATATCGCCGCCGGCCTCTTCTTCCATTACGGCGTCGGCCCCTGGCTCGGCCTGTTCGCCGCCGTGGCCGCCGCCGCGGCGGCCGGCGCCGTGGTCGGCTATCTCGGCTTCCGCTTCTCGCTCGCCGGCGTCTATTTCGCCCTGCTCACCATCGCCTTCAGCGAGTTTACGCGCATCGCCTTCGACCATTGGGGTTGGGTCGGTGGCTCGGGCGGCCTGTTCCTCAAGGTCGATGCCACCGCCGACTGGCTGAACCTGCGCGGCGGGCCGGTTCTCTTCTACTATGTGATCCTGGCGCTGGCGGTCGGCGCTTTCATCCTCTGTCGCGCCTTGCTGGAAAGCCGGCTCGGCCGCTACTGGCTCGCCATCCGCGAGGATGCCGAAGCAGCCCAGGCGGTGGGCGTGCCGGTGTTCCGCTGCAAGATGATCGCCGTGGTGATCTCGGCGGCGCTGACGGCGGTGGCCGGCGTCTGGAACGCCTTCTACTACAACAACCTCTTTCCCGAGACGGCCTTCGCCATGGGCCGCTCGATCGAGTTCACCCTGGCACCGATTATCGGCGGCCTGGGCACCTTGTTCGGCCCGATCGTCGGCGCGGTCGTGCTAACGGGCCTGGGCGAGATCTTCACCGACCTCAGCGAGCTCTTCCATATCTCCGGCATCAAGCAGATCTTCTACGGCCTCGCGCTCCTGATCATCGTGATGTACCGGCCCGCCGGCGTCTGGCCCTGGATCGCCGACCGCTTCGGCTTCGGGGAGAAGCGGCGATGAGCGGCGGCTCTGGCGCTCGTCTGGAACTTGCCGGCATCGGCAAGAACTTCCGCGGCCTGCGCGCCGTGCACGATGTCTCCTTCAGCGTGCCGGCTGGCGCAATCCACGCGCTGATCGGCCCCAATGGCGCCGGCAAGACCACGATCTTCAACATGATCGCCGGCGTCTACCGCCCCGATGCCGGCACCGTCAGCCTGGACGGCAGGCAGATCTCGGGCCTCAGGCCCGACCTCGTCTGCGACGCGGGCGTCGGCCGCACCTTCCAGATCGTGAAGCCCTTCAAGGGGCTGAGCGTGCTGGAGAACGTCACGGTCGGCGCTCTCCACCGCCGGCCGGCGCTCGGCGACGCACGCGCCGCCGCTGCCGACATCCTGGAGCGGCTCGGCCTGCACGACCGGCGTCATCAGGCGGCCGAGAGCCTCACCCTGCCCGACCGCAAGCGCCTCGAAGTAGCGCGGGCGCTGGCGACCGAACCTAAGCTCTTGCTGCTCGACGAGGTGATGGCCGGCCTGCGCCCCACCGAGGTCGACGTGATGGTGGCCTTCCTGCGCGACCTCAATGTCCGCACCGGCCTCACCATCCTGCTGATCGAACACGTCATGCGCGCCGTTATGGCGCTGGCGGCGGAAGTGGTCGTGGTGAGCTACGGCGAGAAAATCGCTCAGGGTACGCCGGCCGAGATCGCTCGGAATCAGGCCGTGCTCGACGTTTATCTCGGCGAGGAGGAAGCGTGAGCACGCCCCTCCTGCAGGTCGACGGGCTCGACCTCTTCTACGGCGATGCCCAAGCCCTGGCCGGCGTGTCGCTCACCATCGAGGCCGGCGAGATCGTGGCGATCGTGGGCGCCAACGGCGCCGGCAAGAGCTCGCTGATCCGGTCGATCCATGGAATCGAACGGCCGGCACGCGGCCATGTCCGCTTCGACGGCAAGGACATCACCGGCTGGCCCTCCTACCAGGTCTGCGAAGTGGGTATCGGCCATGTCGCCGAAGGGCGGCAGGTCTTCCCCAACCTGTCGGTGCTGGAAAATCTCGAAATGGGCGCGACACCCAAACGCGCCCGCGCCGCCGAGAAGCAAACCCTGGAGCGGGTGTTCGGCCTGTTCCCGCGACTGGCGGAGCGGCGCAAGCAGGCCGCCGGCACGCTCTCCGGCGGCGAGCAGCAGATGCTGGCGATCGGCCGCTGCCTGATGGGCCAGCCGCGGCTGATCATGTTCGACGAGCCCTCACTCGGCCTCGCGCCCACGATCGTGCAGGAAGTCTTCCGCATCGTGCGCCGCCTGAACGACGAGGGCCTCACCATCCTGCTGGTCGAGCAGAACGTCATGGCCTCGCTCAAGATCGCCCATCGCGGCTATGTCCTGGAGAACGGCCGCATCGAGCTCGACGGCCCGGGCGCCGACCTCCTCACCAACGACCGCGTGCGCCAAGCCTATCTCGGTCTGTGAGCTGCTTGCCTGCTTCTTCCGGTCCGGATCTGTCACCCATCGTCCCGGTCTGGACTTCATATTCCTCTCCCCCGAAGCGGGGGAGAGGAGAAAGAAAGAACAAGTTCTCGTCAGCGGCCATTGACGGAACCTCGGGCCGGTTGCCATCCTTGTCTTTCCGGTACTGGCTGCTGTCGCGTGCGACGCGGACTTGATCCGGGACGGCCCTGATCCTTCCCGCCGACGGGAACGAGCACCCTCCCCCGGCACGACTGCTCTGTGGGAGGAGATAAAGATGAATCGTCGCGACATCCTGAAAGCCGGCATTGCCGCTGGCACACTGGTCGCCGGATCTCGGCTGGCCTTGGCCCAAGGCGCGACCTATGCCCCCGTCGCCAAGGGCTGGCGCACCTATGTGCTGACGACCAAGGTCGAGCCGACGGCCGGCGCCACGCGCGCCTGGATTCCGCTGCCGACCTTCGAGGCTGCCGACTGGCAGCGGCCGGGTGCCGTCACCTGGACGGGCAATGCGCGGACCGCCGAGCGCGTACGCGATCCCAAGTACGGCGCGGAGATGCTGAAGGTCGAATGGGCCGCCGACCAGGTCTCGCCCGCGATCGAAGTCGTGGCCCAGGTCCAGGCGCAGAACCGGTCGGTCGTTCCCGGTCGAGGCAATGCGCCTGCACTCAGCGACGCCGAACGCACCCTCAACCTGATGCCGACCACCTTCCTGCCGACCGACGGCATCGTGAAGGAGACCGCCGACGAGATCGTGCGCGGCAAGCAGGGCGATGTCGCCAAGGCGCGCGCGATCTACGACTGGGTGGTCGAAAACACGTTCCGCAATGCCAAGACGCTGGGCTGCGGCGTCGGCGACATCACCACCATGATCCGGACCGGCAACCTGAACGGCAAATGCGCCGACCTTAATGCGCTCTATGTCGGCCTCGCCCGCTCGGTCGGCCTGCCGGCACGCGACGTCTATGGCATCCGCGTGATGCCCTCGGAGTTCGGCTTCAAGGCGCTGGGTGCCGGCTCGGAGGTCGTCTCCAAAGCGCAACATTGCCGGGCCGAGGTCTGGCTTGCCGGATCCGGCTGGACGCCGGTCGATCCCGCCGACGTGCGCAAGGTCGTCCTCGAGGAGCCGCCGACCAACCTGGCCATGACCGATCCCAAGGTCGTCGCCGCCCGCCGGGCGCTGTTCGGGGCCTGGGAGGGCAACTGGCTGGCCTACAACGTCGCGCACGACCTCACGCTGCCCGGCTCGAAGGAGCCGCCAATCGCGTTTTTGATGTATCCGCAGGCGGAAAACCGGTCGGGCTTCCTGGATTCGCTGGATCCCGACAAGTTCCGCTACCGGATCACAGCCCGTGAACTCACGGCCTGAGGCCGTGTTGTCCCAGGGCGGCGCCGTGACGGGTCATTCCGCTTCGCCCTGAGAGGCACTATATCGGCGGCATGACCGCTACGACCGATGCGGCGCCGCTGGAGGCGCCGGGCAGCATCGAGCGCCGTTACTACGGGGCGATGGCCGCCCCGTTCGCGGTCGATGCGATCGCCAACACGGCCTACGCCTTCATCAACCGAACACCCGAGATCCTGCTGCATTGGCTGGTCCTGGCCGGTGTTCTGTTGATCGCCGGTGTCGGTGTCGGCGCCTGGTGGCTGATCCGCCCGGTCATGCGGTTCGTCGCGGGCGAGGCGGCTTTCGAGCAAGTCGAGCCGAAACTCGTCCGCCTGCCACGCAATTCGGCGATCGTCGTCGCGATCTGCTCCGCGCCGCTGCTGGCATTGCGCGCCTTTTCGCAATACATCGGCTTTTCGTTCGGTGCGATGCTGGCCCCTCCAGCCTTGCCCGATGCGATCGCCACCGTGGTCGTCGGCACCTTGTTCTACGTCGTGCTGACCTATTTCGTGGTGAATGCCTATCTCGATCGCTTGTACGAGCACCTGTTCCAGACCCGTGGCGTCAACCTCACCATCTTCGACGGTCGGTTCCACAACAAGGTGACCCTGGCCGTGGCGTTCCTGTCGCTTGCCGGCATGACCATGCTGGCGGCCGATATCGCGAGCTATTCCGGCGCCCGCCTGTTGCGCGAGGCGGGATCCGACATCACCCTGACGCTGACCGGTGCGGCCATCGTCTACTACTGGTTTTCGCGGGCGCTGACCCGGCCGATCGCCCGCCTCGATCATGGCATGCGGCGCATCGCGGCCGACGACTACTCGGTGCGCCTGCCGGTCACCTCCGATGACGAGCTCGGCCACGCCGCCAGCCGTTTCAACCAGATGGTCGAGGGCCTCGCCGAGCGGGAATATCTGCGCGACACTTTCGGCAAGTATGTCAACGAGAGCGTGGCCGCGGCGATCCTCGAGAACAGGGGACGCAGTGGGCGCGCCGAGGACACGACCGCGGAAGCCACACTGATGTTCACCGACATCGAGGGCTTCACCGGCCTGTCGGAGGAAGTCACCCCGGCCGAGATCGCCGCCCTGCTCAACACCTATCTCGGCACGATCGTGCCGGTGATCCAGCGTCACGGCGGCGTGGTCAACAATTTCATCGGCGACGGCCTGTTTGCGAGCTTCAACCTGCCGCTTCCCCTCGAAGACCACGCAGCCGCCGCGATAAATGCCGCCCTCGAGATCGAGCAGACCCTCGCGGCGGCACCGTTCGCCCGCAAGGTCGGCCTGCGCACGCGCATCGGCATCAACACCGGACCGGTGATCGGCGTCACCATCGGGACGGAGAACCGGCTGAGCTACACCCTGCTCGGTGACGCGGTAAACGTCGCCTCGCGTATCGAGCAACTCAACAAGACCTTCGGCACGACGATCCTGGCGGCCGAGAGCACAGTCGTCGCCGCCGGCGCGGCCGGAATCTGCGAGCGGCTGGGGGCCGCGGACGTGCGCGGCCACAGGGGCGACGTCGTCGTCTATCGCGTGGGGCTTCAGGCATGAGCGACTTCGCGACCGTATCTTCTTCGGCTCCTCCTTCCGGCATCATTCCGGCCACACCGGCACAGGTAACTGCGATCAGCCGGCGCTATTTCTGGATGGCGACGTCGGTGTTCTTCCTCGATCTCGCGATCGTCACGATCTATGCCGTCATCGCCGATAAATGGCGCAACTTTCCGATCGTCGTGGGATTCGGCGCCCTGATCCTGATCGGGGTCAACTTCCTCGCCATCTCCCGGCTCTTTCAACCGGTCCGGCGCTATCTCGACGGCGAGATTCCCTTCGACGACGTGCAACGACGGCTGACGCAGCTCCCGCTGCTGACGGCGCAACGCGTGTTCCTGCTCACCTTCATCACCTGGGCCATCCGCCTCTCCTCGCCCTGGTGGGCCGGCGCCTCGGCCGCCAATATTCCGGTGCCCACGATCGCCGATTTCATCGCGACCTGCGCCGTGCTGATGGTGCTCTACTTCACCTTCACCTACTTCGTCGTCAGCGACTATCTCGCGCAGCTCTGCACCTTCATATTTCGGCATCACGGCCGCAATCTCGGCCTGTTCTTCGGCCGCTACCGCAACAAGCTGGTGGTCGCGCTGGTCGTGATCTCGATCGGCCCTCTGGCGGCGATCCTCGTCGATCTGTTCTCCTACAGCGGTGACCGCCAGCAGATGGAAATCCTGGTCGACGTCGCCTCGGCGGCTGTCGGCGTCTCGATATCGGCCTTCTACATCAGCCGTTCGCTGCTGCGGCCGCTGCGCCTGCTCTCGCAGGCCATGACCAAGGTGAGCCAGGGCGATCTCAGCCAGCGCATTCCGGTCACCTCGAACGACGAGGTGGGCGAGCTCACCGGCCAGTTCAACAACATGATCGAGGGCTTGCGCGAGCGGGAGCGCATTCGCGAGACCTTCGGCCGCTATGTCGACGAGAGCGTCGCCGCCACCATCCTGCGCCGCGAGGGCGCGGGCGTCCTGGCCGGCGAGACCCGCGAGGCGACCGTGCTGTTCAGCGACATCGAGGGCTTCACCACGATCGCCGAGCATTTGCCGCCCGATCAGCTCGTCCTCGCCCTGAACGAATATCTGCAGACCGTGCTCGCGCCGATCCGCGCCCATGGCGGCGTGGTCAACACCTTCATCGGCGACGGCCTGTTCGCCTCCTTCAACATGCCACTGGCTTGCGATGGCCATGCGCCGGCGGCGGTGCGGGCGGCGCTGGACATCCAGCGGGCGATCGGCAGCCGCACCTTCGGCGACATCGGCATGTCGTTCGCCACGCGCATCGGGATCAGCACCGGCGGCGTGATCGGCGGCTCGGTGGGCGCAGGCCAGCGCATGAGCTTCACCCTGCTTGGCGACACGGTGAACCTCGCGGCGCGCCTCGAGGAGCTGAACAAGCAGCACGGCACCCGCATCCTGGTCTCGGAAAGCACCCGTGCGCACTGCAACGGCGAGTTCGCCTTCAGCCCGCTGGGCAGCGTCACCGTACGCGGCCGCAGCGAGCCTGTGGCGATCTTCAGCATCGATCCCGCCATCCGGCCGGGCTATTCCTCTCCGCAGCTTCCCAACGCCTGACCTGTCGGAGATCGCTTCATGTCCTCTTCGCCCAAAGCCGCCCCCTCCAAGGCCGCGCCTTCGCCTGCCAGCCGCTTCCCCGTGCCCGCGCTCGCCGACCTGCCGGCCGACATCCGCCAACGCATCGAGGCCGTGCAGGAGAAGTCCGGCTTCGTCCCCAACGTCTTCCTGGCGCTGGCCCATCGTCCGGACGAGTTCCGCGCGTTCTTCGCGTACCACGATGCGCTGATGGACAAGCCGGGCAACCTCACCAAGGCCGAGCGCGAGATGGTCGTGGTGGCAACCAGCAACGCCAATCAGTGCCAGTATTGCGTGGTCGCGCACGGCGCCATCCTGCGTATCCGTGCCAAGAATCCGCTGATCGCCGACCAGGTCGCCATTAACTATCGCAAGGCCGACATCACGCCGCGCCAGACTGCCATGCTGGACTTCGCCATGAAGGTGTCGTTCGAGGCCTATGCCGTGGGCGACGAGGATTTCGCGGCCCTGGCCAAGCACGGCTTCAACGACGAGGATGTCTGGGACATCGCGGCGATCGCCTCGTTCTTCGCGCTGTCCAATCGTATGGCGAACGTCACCCGGATGCGGCCGAACGACGAGTTCTATACGCTGGGGCGCTAGACTTCTCTTTCGAAAAGGCTGCTGCGATGAACGCGTCCGGACTATCGCCCGATCAGGTGAAACTGCAGGCTCGTGCCCGTGAGCTTGCGGCCGGCCCGGTGACGCAGCGCGCCGCCGAGGTCGACAAGACCGAACAGTATCCCTGGGACAATGTCGATCTCCTGAAGGACGCCAGGCTGATCGGCATGACGATCCCGCAGCAATATGGCGGCCAGGGCAAGGGCTGGCTCGACGCGGTGCTCGCCATCGAGGCGCTGTCCGCCGCCTGCGCCGTCACCGGCCGGATCGCCGTCGAGACCAACATGGGCGCGATCAGCGCGGTCATGGCCTACGGCTCGGAAGAGCAGAAGAAGATGGCGGCCGACATGGTGCTGGCGGGCGACAAGCCCGCCATCTGCATCACCGAACCGGAAGCCGGCTCCGATGCCAACGGGATGACCACACGCGCCGACAAGAAGGGCAATCGCTACGTCCTGAACGGCCGCAAGCACTGGATCACCGGCGGTGGCGTCTCGCGGCTGCACCTGATCTTCGCCAAGGTTTACGACGAAAAGGGCACGTTCGAGGGCATCGGCGGCTTCCTCGCCATCCGCGACGAGACCAAGGGCCTCAAGATCACCAAGCGCGAGCCCACCATGGGCCTGCGCGGCATTCCCGAAGCGGTGATCGACTTCGAGGACATGGACGTTCCGCCCTCGGCGCTGGTGATCCCGCCGCGCGGGCTGAAGAAGGGTTTCGCCGACCTGATGAACGCCTACAACAGCCAGCGTGTCGGGGCGGCTACGGTAGCGCTGGGCATCGCCCAGGGCGCCTATCGCCTGGCGCTCGACTGGTCGGAGAAACGGCACCAGTTCGGCCGGCCGATCAACGAGTTCCAGGGCCTGCAGTGGAAGCTCGCCGACATGTCGATCAAGCTCGCCGCATCGCAGGCGCTGGTCTACAACGCCGCCCGCTCGGGCGACGGCGGCTTTCCCGACATGCTGATGGCCGCCCAGGCCAAGGTCTTCACCTCGGAAAGTGCCATTCAGGTGGTGAACGACGCCCTGCAGGTCTTCGGCGCCCGCGGCTACTCGCGGGAACTCCCCCTGGAACGCATGGCCCGCGATGTCCGCATGTTCACCATCGGCGGCGGCACGGCCGAAGTGCTGCGCAACGTCGTGGCCGGCGCCCTCCTCAAGAAGAAGCTGCCGCAGACGCGGGACGGCTGGGGCAAGGCGTAGACGCCGGATACCGCCACGCTTGCCGTCAATGACGCACGAGCAGCGCCGCAAGAAACTTTGTCATCCCGAGGCGTAGCCGAGGGACCTTTGTTGATCAGTAAAGGTCCTTCGGCTACGCCTCGGGATGACACCGTTTCTTGTGCACAGGTTTCGTGGCGATTTTCACAGCCTGGGATCGGATCTCATCGATCCCTGGTTTGCTACAGCGTTATCGCCCTGACCGAGGTCACGCCACTCACTTCAACGCCGTCGTCGTCGCCACCCATTTGTCGGCCTGCCGCGCATAGCGCACGCGCTTGCGCTCGTTACCCTGGTCACCCGACTTCAGGCATGTCGCCGTGAGCGCCGTGGGGCTTTCCCAGGCGAGCTGGCAGTCGCCCAGGCCGCAGGGAATTGTGGTCTCCAGTTCGGCTTTCACGCCCTCGCCCGTGGATCGCAGGATCGCGAGATTGTCCTTGCCGTTCAGCAGGTCGCAGACGCCGTAGGCAAAACGCGCCTTGTCCGGTGACCAGATCGGCCGGCCGGGAAGATCGATCAGCCGGCCCGTCTTGCGCATCACCAGCGTATAGAGGTGATCTTCGTAGAAGAGGGTCTGCACGAGGTGGAAGCCGCCCGCCTCGTCATAGTGGTCGTAAAGGTAGACATACATCTCGTCGCCGAACGGACAGTCGGTCAGGGTCACCACCTTGCCGCCCTCGACGGCGATGAAGAGCTTATCGAGCCAGCGCCAGACATCGCGGTTGTTCACCCAGCGCTGCTTCTCTTCCGCCCACTTGGCAGTGTTGTCGACCGGCGTGTGGCTCGCCCAGTCGCGCCAGCTCTCGACCTCGTTCCAGTTCTTCGGTCGGCAGACCGGCGGCGGCTTGCCGATATCGTCGGCCCAAGCGGTGCCCGACGCGGCACCGAAAGTAAACATCAGGGCAATCAGGCAGATCAGGCGTCCAGGCATCCGATACCGTCGCTCACGGGAGATGCTTCAGCATAGTCTCCAGGCTGACCGAACGCAGCGTGGCTTCGGCGATCTCGTCGATCTCGGTCAGGACACGCTGCAAGGCGCTGCCGATCGCCGTCTCCTCGCCGGGTTCCTTGGCCCGGCTGCCGGGCACCGGCTCGAACAGCGCCACGATATCCATCAGGGTCGTGCGCCGCCGGTTGCCGATGAAGCGGTAGCCGCCGGCCGCCCCGCGCCCGCCCTGCACCAGCCCCGCGGTGGCCAAGGTGCGCAGGACCTTGGCGAGGTGGTGGGTTGACACGCCGAACCGGTCCGCCAGATCGGCGGCCGAGAGCGTCCGTTGGGGATCGCGTGCCAGCTCCAAGGTGGCGTAGAGTCCAAGCCGCGTCGCCGTCTGGAGTTTCACGGCATTTCCATATCGAGCTGCAGCGACGGACCGGCGACCATGCCCTGCGCGCGGAAGAAGGAGAGGATCAGATGATCCTTGCGATCGACCAGCGTCCGCAGCCGCGTCACGCCGGCCCGCTTGAAGCGCGCCGCCAGCGCGTCGAACAGTGCTGTCCCCACACCCTCGAGCCGAACCGTCGGGTCGACCTGGATGGCGAACACCCAGCCCGCTGCCGGCTGGCCGAACTCCCAGGCGCGGATCTCGCCTGCGATGAAGCCTGCCAGGGCGGGCGTCGGGGCGCCGCCGCGTTCGGTCTCGGCCACCAGAAAGTGGCGCTCGGGCGCCAGCATGTCCTGCCAGTAATCGGGCTTGGAGGTGCCGGTCAGCCGCGCGTCGAGGGCGGAAATCGCCGGCAGATCAGAGGCTTGAGCGGGGCGGATCGAAATCATTTCAGGCCGCAAGAATGCGCTTGCGCTGGGGAAAGTAAATAAGTATTTAAGTACCGAATTACAGAAATAGGGAACGCCATGGCCGACCACACGCCCATCGATTTCCGGACCGAGCCCAGCCGCTACCGCCACTGGAAGCTCGCCCTCGAAAACGGCGTCGCCTACCTCACCATGGACGTTAACGAGGATGGCGGGCTGCGCCCCGGCTACAAGCTGAAGCTCAACTCCTACGATCTCGGCGTCGATATCGAGCTGGCCGATGCCGTGCAGCGCCTGCGCTTCGAGCATCCCGAGGTCGGCGCCGTGGTCATCCGCTCCCAGCGCGACCGCATCTTCTGCTCCGGCGCCAACATCAACATGCTGGGCCTCTCCAGCCACGACCACAAAGTGAATTTCTGCAAGTTCACCAACGAGACGCGGCTCGCCATCGAGGATGCCAGCACGCATTCCGGCCAGACCTACATCTGCTCGATCAACGGGATCGCGGCCGGCGGCGGCTACGAGCTGGCGCTGGCCTGCGAACAGATCCTGCTGGCCGACGATGGTGCGAGCGCCGTGTCGCTGCCCGAGCTGCCGCTGCTCGCCGTCCTGCCCGGCACCGGCGGCCTGACGCGCCTGGTCGACAAGCGCCTGGTGCGCCGCGACCATGCCGACTTCTTCTGCACGACGGCCGAGGGCATGCGCGGCAAGCGCGCCAAGGAATGGCGCCTGGTCGATCGGCTGGTGCCGCCGTCGAAGCTGGTCGACGAGACCCGCAAGACCGCCGAAGACGTCGCCGCCAAGTCGGCCCGTCCCAAGGACGCCAAGGGCATCGCCCTGCCGGCCGTCGAGCGCAGCATCGACGGCGACACGATCCGCTACGCCCATCTCACCGTCGAGATCGATCGCGAGGGCCGCTCGGCCAAGCTGCGCGTGCAGGGCCCCACGGCTGCACCTCCGGCCGATGCCTCTGCCATCCATGCCCAGGGGGCGACCTTCTGGCCGCTGGCGCTGGCCCGCCAGCTCGACGATGCGATGATGCATCTGCGCCTCAACGAAACCGAGATCGGCACCTGGGTCCTGCAGAGCCAGGGCGATGCGGCCCTGGTCGAAGCCTATGACGCGCTGCTGGCCAAGGAGGCCTCCAACTGGCTGGTGCACGAGATCGTGCTCTACTGGAAGCGCACCCTGAAGCGGCTGGATGTCAGCTCGCGCAGCCTGATCGCGCTGGTCGAGCCCGGCTCGTGCTTCGCCGGCACATTGTTCGAGATGGTGCTGGCGGCCGACCGCTCCTTCATGCTGGACGGCGTGTTCGAAGGCTCCAACCTGCCGGCCGCGACAGTCAGGCTCACCGCCATGAACTTCGGCCCCTATCCGATGGGCAACGGCCTCACGCGGCTCGCCACGCGCTTCCTGGCCGAGCCCCCCCATGTCGACGAACTCAAGGAAGAGATCGGCGAGGCACTCGATGCCGAGACGGCGGACGAGCTCGGCCTCGTCACCTTCACGCCCGACGACATCGACTGGGAGGACGAAGTGCGGCTCGCGGTCGAGGAGCGTGCCGGCTTCTCGCCCGACGGGCTGATCGGCATGGAGGCGAACCTGCGCTTCCCCGGCCCCGAAACCATGGAGACCAAGATCTTCGCCCGCCTCTCGGCCTGGCAGAACTGGATCTTCCAGCGGCCCAACGCCACCGGCCCCGAGGGCGCGCTGAAACTCTACGGCACCGGCAAGCAGAGCAAGTACGACCGCAAGCGCGCCTGACGCGCCCGCAATCAAGTGCGCGCCTGACGCGCGACATCGAAAGCGCGCCAGCGCGCAAGGAGGACCCCATGGCCATCGACTACAGCCAGCTCATCCCCAACAATGTCGACCTCTCGAGCGACCGCCGCCTGCAGCGCGCGCTGGAGAACTGGCAGCCGCGTTTCCTCGACTGGTGGAAGGATCTCGGCCCCGACGGCACCGCCGCCTTCGACGTCTATCTGCGCACCGCGATCTCGACCGATGCCAATGGCTGGGCCAATTTCGGCTATGTGAAGATGCCGGACTATCGCTGGGGCATCTTCCTGGCCGAGCGTGACCAGAACCGCCAGATCGCCTTCGGTGACAACAAGGGCAAGCCCGCCTGGCAGGATGTGCCCGGCGAACACCGCTCGACCTTGCGCCGCCTGATCGTCACCCAGGGCGACACCGAGCCCGCCTCGGTCGAGCAGCAGCGCCAGCTCGGCAAGACCGCCCCCTCGCTCTACGACCTGCGCAACCTCTTCCAGATCAATGTCGAGGAGGGCCGCCACCTCTGGGCGATGGTCTATCTCCTGCACGCCTATTTCGGCCGCGACGGGCGCGAGGAGGCCGAGGAGATGCTGGAGCGCCATTCGGGCGACCCCGACAAGCCGCGCATCCTCGGCGCCTTCAACGAGGAGACGCCGGACTGGCTGTCCTTCTTCATGTTCACCTTCTTCACCGATCGCGACGGCAAGTACCAGCTTGCCTCGCTCGCCGAATCGGGGTTCGATCCGCTGGCGCGCTCCTGCCGCTTCATGCTGACCGAGGAAGCGCACCACATGTTCGTGGGCGAGACCGGTGTGGGCCGCATCATCCAGCGCACCTGCGAGCTGATGAAGGAACACAAGACCGACGACGTGCGCGCACTGGGCGCCATCGACCTGCCGACCATGCAGAAGTACCTCAACTTCCACTTCTCGGTGTCGCTCGACCTGTTCGGCCAGGAAGCGTCGACCAACGCCGCCAACTATTACACCCAGGGCGTGAAGGGCCGGTATCTCGAGACGCGCATCACCGACGATCATCTCCTGACCAACGACACTTACGAGATCGAGACGGTCGAGGACGGCCGCCTCGTGAAGAAGACGGTTCCGGCACTGCAGGCGCTGAACGAGCGGCTGCGCCAGGACTATATCGAAGATTGTGCTCGCGGCGTGGTGCGCTGGAACAAGGCCATCGAGAAGGCCGGCATCAACTTCGAGATGAAGCTGCCGCACCGCGGCTTCGACCGCCATATCGGCGCCTTCGCCGGCCAGCGCGTCTCGCCCGACGGCAAGCTGCTCACAGAAGCGGAGTGGAAGCAGAACGAGGGCAAGTGGCTGCCGACCGCCGAGGACCGCGCCTACGTCACCTCGCTGATGGGCCCCGCCGTCGTCCAGCCCGGCAAGTTCGCCCACTGGATCGCGCCGCCGGCCCGCGGCATCAACAACCAGGCCGCCGACTTCGAGTATGTGAGGTTCAACTGAGGATGAAGGCGGGCGGATCTCGATCCACGTCTTCGGCGTCTCACACGGCATCGCCGCACTCGTAATCAAGGTCGAGCGGCACGGCCCGGACGGCCGGCAGCTCACCGCGAGCACCGTCGGCGCCTCTGGCGCCTTCGGCTGTCCGACGGCGCGCGCGGCGAAGGGCTCACGGCATCCGGCCTCTGCGAGGTCGTCTCCCATTGTCGGCGACGGACTTTTCGTCGGTGACGAGCCGACAGGTTCCTGCCCTGCAGGCCAAAAAGTGCAACTCGCCGACGATACCGACGATTGTCGTTGTAAAAGCCGCGCGCCCCCCCATGTTCAATGACACCGGCAGGCGGTCCGCATTGGGCGCCAAACCTAGATCTGACAACCTGCCGGCATGCTCGCTCGCACAATCGGGTTAGCCCAGTCCTCCAACGAGAGAGAGGGTTTCATGGCGCCCGAACGAATCGAACTGCCATCCCAGCGATCACGACGGCTCGCCTCCGAGAAGGAAGTCAGCCGCTTCCGTTGCGCATCGAATTTGGCTTTGGCCAGAGACACGCTCGCTGCCGCGCTGCTTCTCGCCGGCCTGGGCGTCGTGTTGAGCCTCTTGTCGGCGGGATTGGACCTCGGCGCGCTACGCTAGCGGTGCCTCATCCAGTCCGGTGGCTCGAGGGAACGAATATCGATCTCCCGTCCAAGCCGCGGCGAATACCGCGCAAACCAAGGAAAAAACTATGAACAAATGGCACTGGTCTGATCCGCCGGTCCTGTTCCCTATCTTCCTTGTCCTGCTCATTGCCGGTTATGCGCTGCTGCGCGCGCCGCTTTGAAAGTATCCGACCGGCCCTTTGTCTATCGGGCTTCAGCCGATCCCCGGCACGAACGGCGGATCAGGTGCTGGGAAGCGCTCAACGTTGACATTCATACCAGCCTGATCGGCGCCACTTCGGCCTTCGCGACCGACGCGTCGCTCGTCATGAAATCTCCTGCCACGGGCATACCGGCCTGCCTGGCGTCTATTGGAGTGTCGACACGATCGGCTTCCAACTCTGCTCGAGGTTGTTGTCGGTCGCGAGGTTCACCGTGAAATAGACCAGGGCCACGGCAAGCATGCCCCAGGCCAGCATCATTCCGATGCTCATCGTCCTGCTCCCTTCGGTCCTCTTCGTGTCCGTCCTGACGCCGTCCATCTCCGGAATGGAAGGAACGCGCCCGTCCGGCAACCACCCCACCAGACGCGCAGCGATCGCCTCCACGTCCGTTGCGTTCCAGTTTCCTTCGGGCAGCATGGCAATCGTCACGGCAAAGGCCCGGGCCGCCGTTTCTTTCGGCAGTGCGGCCAACCGGGCCGCCTCGCCCCACGGATCGAACCCGAGGCGCGTCAAGGCGCTGAAAACCGTGAGCGGTACACCGACCTTTTCTTCGCCGACCAAAGCAAAAAGGAACGCGTTGTAGGGCGAATGACCGAGAGTGTATTCCGAACGCAAAGTCACGGCGACCTCCTCATGGCGCAATCCGCCCTCTAGCGGCCTAGGCGCCCATATCGTCGGCTGACAGCGCCTGCTGGCCGTTCTTGGCCGACGCTTCCACCACCATTGCCTCGGTCGTGATCAGCAAACCCGCGACGGACACCGCACCCTGTAGTGCCGAACGCACGACCTTGGTCGGGTCGATGACACCTGCCGCGATCATGTTCACGTACTCGCCCTTCTGGGCGTCGAAGCCGAAATTATCGTCCTTCTGGTCGAGTATCCGGCCCGCCACCACGGCACCGTCGAAGCCGCCATTAGCCGCAATCTGGCGAAGCGGCGCTTGCAAGGCACGGCGTACGATCTCGACACCGACCTGCTGGTCGTGGTTGGCGCCCCGTTTGTTCCGAAGGACCTGGGTGGCATGGAGCAGCGCCGCCCCACCGCCAGCGACGACCCCCTCCTCGATCGCGGCCTTGGCCGCGTGCATGGCATCCTCGACCCGGTCCTTCTTCTCCCTGACTTCGATCTCGGTGGAGCCGCCCACCTTGATGATGGCCACGCCGCCCGCCAGCTTGGCCAGCCGCTCCTGGAGCTTCTCGCGATCGTAGTCCGAGCTCGTCGCCTCGATTTGCGCCTTGATCTGTGCGATGCGGGCCTCGATCTCCTTCTTCTTGCCGGCGCCATCGATGAGCGTGGTATTGTCCTTGTCGATGTGCACGCGTTTGGCGGTGCCCAGCATATCCAAGGTCACGTTCTCGAGCTTGATGCCGAGATCTTCGCTGATCTCACGACCGGCGGTGACGACGGCAATATCCTGAAGCATCGCCTTGCGGCGATCACCGAAGCCTGGCGCTTTGACGGCCGCGACCTTCAAACCGCCACGTAGCTTGTTCACGACCAGCGTGGCCAGCGCCTCGCCCTCGATTTCCTCGGCAATGATCAGCAGCGGCCGCCCGGCTTGCACGACCAGTTCGAGCAGCGGCAGCAACGGCTGCAAGCTCGCCAGTTTCTTTTCGTGGATGAGAATGCACGGGTTATCGAGCTCGCAGATCATCTTCTCGGCGTTGGTGATGAAATACGGCGAGAGATAGCCGCGGTCGAACTGCATGCCTTCGACGACTGAAAGCTCGGTCTCGAAGCTCTTGGCTTCCTCGACGGTAATCACACCGTTCTTGCCGACCCTGTCCATCGCCTCGGCGATCATGTCGCCGATCGACTTGTCGCCATTGGCCGAGACGGTGCCGACCTGCGCGATCTCCTCACGGGTCGAAACCTTGTGCGAGCGGTTCTTGAGCTCCTCCACCACCAGATCGGCGGCGAGATCGATACCGCGCTTGAGGTCCATGGGATTCATGCCTGCGGCCACCGACTTGGCACCCTCGCGCACGATCGCTTGGGCGAGCACGGTCGCCGTGGTGGTGCCGTCGCCGGCGTCATCCGACGTGCGTGTCGCCGCTTCGCGGACAAGCTGCGCGCCCATGTTCTCGAATTTGTCGGAAAGCTCGATTTCCTTGGCAACGGTGACGCCGTCCTTGGTGATGCGCGGCGCGCCGAATGATCTGTCGAGGATGACGTTGCGCCCCTTGGGACCAAGCGTGACTTTCACCGAGTCGGCCAGAATATCGACACCGCGAATCATTCGGATGCGGGCATCGCCGCCGAAACGTACTTCCTTCGCTGACATGTTCTTGTTTCCCTGCTTGTATGTCCGGAGCCCGAACGTTTGGTCAAAAGCAGCCGACTACACCTGCATGAGCGAGCCTAACTGAGGCAACGCTCACTATGCCCAGCTCTTTTGTGACCAGCGGCTCCTGCCGTCAGGAGTCGCCTGGAACCCGTACCCGTTTGTCGAACAGGATGCCGCCGCCTGACTGAAGGTCCAGCGATCGCGCCGCCCCTGGGCGGAACTCCCTTCGCCGACGTTTGTCGAAAATCACGAACTCGTCGGCCAGCCCATCTCAGCCATCGGTCGCTCGATCGCGCATTTACGCGAATTCGACGACGTTTCCCTCCAATTCTCGACTTTTGAGCATGAGGGTTGGCCACTCGCATGCCGTAATTGATAGAAACATGGTGCTCTTCGAGTAACAAACAAGCGATAAGTGAGCTTTGAATCAGCTAAAATGACTTGTGGTGGCATTACAGGGCCCAGATCCCCCTCTTTCCCTCACCACGTCGCTGGGCGGATGCCCTCGGGCTACTGGCAATGAGGCGATGCTGACCGGCATTGCGACCCAAACGTAGCCGATAGACCGCCCGATTGATGCCGAAGCCTCAAACTCGGTCCTCTTTTCCTCACTCCTCGAGTCGCATCGTCAGCCCGATTCGGCAGCATCCGTCATTTGCTGTACAAGCAATCATCTCCAGCGATCTGCTGCAGAGATACCTCATGCGCGCGCAACGATCGCCAGCGGCCGCGCGTTAAAGCCGGAAAGGCCGCACTCATTGAAATCGCTTGCATCGCGTGTCTTTGGACGCGCGCGATATGCCTCCTATGGGGAGGACGAACATCCCATCCGCAGCGAGCTTTTCAGCGCCGAACGGCTGGAACAGCACGCGCGAAGCCTCGCGGCCAACCAGCCCGTTCACAAATCAACGATTGCCGGCAAGTCACTCGTCACGCGCCTTCGAGACAATGAGCGCGTTCTTCTGTACGCCTACCGGACGATTACCAAGACCGCCGACGAAAGCCGATCCGCAACGCCCGCCGCCGAATGGCTCCTCGACAATTTTCATCTTGTCGAGCAGCAGGTGCGCGAAGTCCGTGCCGATCTGCCGCCAGGATACTATCGCGAGCTTCCCAAGCTAAGTGACGGGCCTTTGGCGGGATATCCGCGCGTGCTGGGACTGATGTGGGCGTTCGTCGCCCATACCGACAGCCTATTCGACGCGGAGACGCTCATCCGCTTCGTGCGGGCCTATCAGGAGGTGCAGCCACTGCGGATCGGCGAATTGTGGGCTGTTGCCATTACATTACGCATCGTGCTGGTCGAGAATCTTCGGCGATCCGCCGGACGAATTGTGAACCGCCGATCCGCACGTGCGCAGGCCGATCTCGTCGCCGATCGTTTGTTGGGCGTGAAGGACCACGTCGTGGATCCAGCGGCACTGACGCCCTACGAAGAAGCGCCGTTCTCCGAAGGCTTCATCGTCCAACTCGTGCAGCGATTGCGTGACCAGGACCCCGAGGCAACGCCGGCGATTGGATGGTTGGAACGGCGATTGGCCCGCGAGGGCACGACCGCAGATGAACTCGTGCGCCTCGAGCACCAGCGTCAGGGTGCCACGAACGTCACAGTTCGGAACATTATCACCAGCATGCGCCTCGTCTCCGACATCGATTGGGCAAGGATCTTCGAGGCTACGAGCCCGGTCGACGACGTGCTGCGCAACGGCGGCACGTTCGCGGAGATGGACTTCGCGACCCGCAATCTCTATCGCACCGCCATAGAGGAAATCTCACGACGGACCGCCCTATCCGAACCGGATATCGCCAGGCACGCTCTTGCTGCCGCAGCATGTTCCACGCCGTCCGGCGACCAGGACAGTCGCGAACGCGAGCCCGGCTACCACTTGATTGGAGGTGGTCGGCACGCCTTTGAACGATCGGTCGGCTTTCGTTCGCGTGGCCTGACATTGCGTCGCCGGTTCGTACGAGCCGGCATTCGCGGCTATGTCGCAAGCATCGCCGCGACGACCGCCGTCATTCTCCTCGCGCCCTTGCTCGGCCTGTCGCTGTTGGGCGTGCACGGTTGGCCGCTCGCTGCGATGGCTTTTGCGGGACTATTGCCCTCCCTTGACGCCGCACAGTTGCTGGTGAACCGCGTGATCACCGGCGGGTTCGGCGCGACCCTTTTGCCCGGGCTCGCCCTTCGCGACGGCGTGCCGCCTCACTTTCGGACAATGGTCGCCATCCCAACTCTGCTGTCGTCGAAGGCGGCAGTCGAGGAGCAGATCGAGCGTCTAGAGATCCACCACCTTTCAAATCCTGCAGGCGCAATACACTTCGCCCTGTTGTCCGACTGGACAGACGCAGAGTCGGAATCCGTGCCGGAAGACACGGCTCTCCTTGTCGTTGCCCGCGAGGGCATTGCCCGCCTCAACGCTCTCTACCCGACTGTCGATGGCGTCGATCGCTTCTTTGTCCTGCATCGAGGCCGCGGCTGGAATCAGGCCCAGGAACGGTGGATCGGCTGGGAGCGCAAACGCGGCAAGCTTCACGAGTTCAACCATCTGCTGCGCGGATCGACCAGGACGACGTTCTTGGACACCGGAGCCCGTCCTCTGCCGACTGACGTGCGCTACGTCATTACTCTCGACTCGGACACACGCCTGCCTCGAGACGCAATCGTGCGGCTGGTCGGCAAGATGGCACATCCGCTCAACCGGCCGCGCCTCAACGCAGCGAAAGGCAGGGTCGTCGAAGGCTACGGCGTGTTGCAGCCACGAGTTACGCCCTCGCTGCCGATCGGCATCGAAGGCTCGCTGTTTCAGCGCGTCTTTTCGAGCCGCAGCGGGATCGACCCCTACGCGTCGGCGGTGTCGGACGTTTACCAGGACTTGTTTGGCGAAGGTTCCTATTCGGGCAAGGGGATCTACGATATCGACGCCTTCGAAGCGGCGCTGCAGGGTCGCGTTCCCGACAGCACGATGCTCAGCCACGACCTCTTCGAGGGGATCTTTGCCCGTTCTGGCCTAGTGTCCGACATCGAGGTCGTAGACGAATTTCCGGCACGCTATGACGTGGCGGCAGCACGCCAGCATCGTTGGGCGAGAGGCGACTGGCAGCTTCTGCCCTGGATGATGGGCCTCGTGAAGGGGACAGTGACCCATGGCCGCGCGAGCTATCTTACGGCGATCGGCTTCTGGAAGATGTTCGACAACCTGCGTCGCACGCTTTCCGCTCCAGCCGCCCTGCTGGCCCTGCTCGTAGGGTGGACTCTGCCACTGCCGGCGGCCGCCATTTGGACGGCGTTCGTGCTTCTGACTATCGCCATGCCCACGCTCTTGCCGGTAGTAGCCGCGCTGCTTCCACGGCATGCGGCAACCACGCCCCGCAGTCATCTGGGGGCACTCTGGGCGGATATTCTCACGGCTCTCTCTCAAACTGCGCTTCTGGTCACGTTCCTCGCTCACCATGCCTGGCTGATGATCGATGCGATCGGGCGAACACTCTTCCGCATCTCCATCAGCCATCGCCGCCTTCTCGAATGGATAACGGCTGCCCAGTCCAAGCAGAGCCGACGCAGTGGCTGGCTGGGCCTCTACGGCAAGATGGCTGGAAGCGTAGTGGTCGCGATCCTGGCGGCCCTCACCGTCGAGTATGCTGGTCGGGCGGCGCTGCCTGTTGCCGCTCCGTTCGTGTTGGCATGGTTCCTCGCGCCGGCAATCGCTCACTGGGTAAGCCGTCCGTCACGCGACGCCGCCAGCCTACGGGTCACTGCGGAAGATGGCATCGCACTTCGCCTGATCGCGCGCCGTACATGGCGTTTCTTCGAGACGTTCGTCACGACGGCAGACAACATGTTGCCGCCGGATAATTTCCAGGAAACTCCGACGCCAGTCCTGGCCCGGCGAACGTCGCCGACCAACCTGGGGCTCCTGCTCCTGTCGACCGCGGCCGCCCGCGAATTCGGTTGGATCGGCACACTCGAGGCCGTTGAGCGTATCGAAGCCACCTTGGCAACCATGGCGAAGCTGAAGCGCTATCGGGGCCACTTCTTCAATTGGTACGATACATCCGATCTTCGGCCATTGGATCCGCCCTACATCTCGACGGTCGACAGCGGCAACCTGGCCGGGCATCTGGTCGCGCTCGCCAACGCCTGCGCCGCTTGGCGTGGTGATTCGGCAATCGCATCCAACCCTTACCGCGGCGCGGCCGACGCCCTGGACCTTGCCCGCGAGGCCCTGCTTGCATTGCCCGACGACAGACGCACGCAATTGGTCACATCGGGTGAACTCGCCGGCGCACTGGAAAGCCTGGCAACGGCGTTACTGCGCCGATCGTCTCCGCCGAGCGTGCTGCTGGGCAAAGCTACCACGGCCGTCGACCTGGCCCGCACGCTTGCCGACGAGCGCGGCGACGATGCAAGCACCGACATGCTCTATTGGGTCGAAGCGGCGCACCGGTCGATTATGAGCCATCAGCGTCTCGATGCGCATACCGACATCATGGGTGATCTGCAACGCCGGCTTATGGCGATCGAGACATCTGCGCGCGCCATGGCGACGGCCATGAAGTTCGACTTCCTGTTCGATCGCCGCCGTCGGCTGCTGTCGATCGGCTACCTCGTCGTCGAAGATCGGCTCGACACCAACTGCTACGATCTCCTTGCCTCGGAGGCCAGGCTGGCGAGTTTCATGGCGATCTCTGCAGGCGAAATCCCCTCCCGGCACTGGTTCCGGCTGGGGCGAGAGGTGACGTCGGTCGGTCGTGGTGCGGCGCTGGTCTCGTGGTCGGGCTCGATGTTCGAGTACCTGATGCCGTCACTGATCATGCGTGCGCCGTTCGGCAGCCTGCTCGAGAGAACCAACCAACTCATCGTTCGACGGCAGATACAGTATGCGACCCTCCTTGGTCTCCCTTGGGGGATCTCCGAATCGGCCTACAACGCGCGCGACAAGGAATTCACCTATCAATATTCCAACTTCGGCGTGCCGGGGCTCGGCTTCAAGCGCGGCCTGAGCGAGAATATCGTGATCGCCCCCTATGCGACGGCGCTCGCGGCAATGGTCGATCCAAGAGCCGCGACTGCCAATTTTGCGCTACTGACGGCCCGCGGAGCACGCGCTCGCTACGGCTTCTACGAGGCACTGGACTTTACGCCGTCGCGTTTGCCGGACGGACAGTCGCAGGCGATCGTGCAGGCCTACATGGCCCATCACCAGGGCATGATCGTAGTCGCCATCGCCAACGCCCTGCTGGGCGGCGTGATGCGTTCTCGCTTCCATGCCGAACCAAAGGTCCAGGCGGCCGAACTTCTGCTCCAGGAGCGGTCGCCTCTTGATGTTGTGGTAACCCATCCGCGCGCCGAAGAAGTCGGCCTCGGCACGCCGATGGGAGACCTCGAGCCGACGGTCGTGCGCCGTCTTCACAACGCGCACGCTGCAAGCCCCTCCGTTCACCTCCTATCGAACGGGCGTTACTCGGTGATGCTGACGGCCGCCGGTTCCGGCTATAGCAAATGGAGAAGTCATGCCGTGACGCGATGGCGCGAGGACGCGACGCGAGACGACTCCGGCAGCTACATCTTCCTGCGCGACGTCGACAGCGGTGCAGTATGGTCTGCCGCCCATCAACCGACCGGCGTGCGGCCCGATCGTTACGACGTAATGTTTGCCGAAGATCGCGCGGAGTTTGTGCGGCACGACGGCACGCTCGTCACAACCCTCGACGTTCTCGTATCGCCGGAAGACGATGCGGAGGTGCGACGTGTCTCTCTGGCAAATACCGGCACCGGACCTCGCACTGTCGAGGTCACATCCTATGCTGAAGTCGTTCTGGCACCGCCGGCGGCCGATGCAGCCCATCAAGCCTTTTCCAAGCTCTTCGTGCACACCGAGTATCTGCCCGCTGTCGGCGCCATCCTGGCGACGCGGCGACGCCGCAACCCCGACGAGCCCGAACTTTGGGCTGCCCATCTGGCTGCGATCGAAGGCGAGACCGTCGGCGAAATCGAGGTCGAGACTGACCGTGCCCGCTTTCTCGGCCGCGGCAACGAAGTCCGCAATGCCGTGGCCGCAACTGACGGCCGGCCCCTGTCCGGCACGGTGGGCGCGGTCCTCGATCCGGTGTTTGCACTGCGTGTACGCCTGCGGATACTTCCAGGCTGTACCGCCCGAATCGCCTTCTGGACGGTTGCGGCATCGTCGCGCGCGGCGCTGCTCGACGTCGTTGACAAACACCAGGATGCCAATGCCTTCACGCGCGCGGCCACTCTCGCGTGGACTCAGGCGCAAGTACAGCTTCGCCATCTCGACATAACCTCTGCCGAGGCGGCCCAGTACCAGCGCCTGGCGGGTCATGTGCTGTACGCCAATCCGGCCTTGCGCTCGTCTCCGGAAGCGATTCGGCGCGGCCTGGCCGGCCCTCCGACATTGTGGGCACAGGGTATTTCGGGCGATTTACCCATCGTGCTGGTACGGATTGACGAGGTCGAGGACGTCAGCATCGTCCGTGAACTGCTTCGTGTCTGGGAATACTGGCAACTGAAGCGGCTGTCGGTCGATCTCGTGGTGTTGAACGAACGAAGTGCCTCTTATGTCCAGGATCTTCAAGTAGCGCTGGAAACGCTGGTTCGTGCCAGTCGGTCCAGAGCTCCCATCGGCACGGGCACCGAAGGGAGCCGTATCGTCGTCCTGCGCTCCGACCTGATCTCCAGCGGAACCCGCGCCCTCCTTCTAGCGCTGTCGCGGGTGGTCATACGCGGTGGGCGCGGCAATCTGGCCGATCAAATCGATCGCTTGCCAGTGCCACGGGGCCGTCCTCCGCCTCAGCGCAAATCGACATCACAGGCAGCGGCGAAGGTTCCATCCGCACCGTCCGTCGCTCCCGATAGCCTTCAGTTCTTCAACGGCCTCGGCGGCTTCTCTTCCGACGGCCGAGAATATGTCGTCGTCCTCGGTCCCGGCCAGTCGACGCCCGCACCCTGGATTAACGTTGTGTCCAATCCCTCGTTCGGTTTCCAGGCAGCAGCTGACGGCGGTGGCTACACTTGGTCACAGAACAGCCGAGACAATCAGTTGACCCCTTGGTCGAACGATCCGGTGGTCGACCGCCCTGGCGAGACGCTTTATGTACGCGATCTGGAGAGCGGCGCCCTGTGGAGCCCGACTGCGCAGCCTATTCGCCATGACCAAGCGACCTATGTCGCTCGTCATGGCCGGGGCTACAGCCGGTTCGAGGTCACCGTCAACGAGATCGCCCTTGATCTGCTGCAATACGTGCCGCTCGGCGACTCGATCAAGATATCGAGGCTTACACTTCGCAATACCTCCGACCACCCTCGCCGCCTATCGGTGACATCTTACATCGAATGGGTGCTCGGCCTGTCGCGAGGCGCCTCCGCGCCGACGATCGTTACCGAACTCGACAGCGAAACCGGTGCGATCTTCGCCTCCAATAAGTGGAACATGCACCATGGGTCGCGCGTGGCGTTCGCCGATCTCGCCGGTCGACAGACGACATGGACCGGCGATCGCAGTGAATTCATCGGCCGTAACGGCACAGCCGACAATCCTGCCACGCTTGCCGTGGCCGCCCCGCTGTCGCAACGGCTCGGCGCGGGCCTCGATCCCTGCGCCGCACTGCAGACGACAATCGAACTTGCCGGCGGAAGTTCACAGGAGATCGTCTTTTTCCTGGGGCAAGCGGCCAGTGCCGCCGAAGCGCGTGAATTGATCAAGCGCTATCGCGCAGCCGATCTCGCGTCGGTTCACCGCGACGTGGTTGCTTTCTGGCAGGACATGCTCGGCGCTGTGCAGGTCAGGACGCCGGACCGCGCGATGGACATCCTTCTCAACGGCTGGCTTCTCTATCAATCTCTTGCTTGCCGCTATTGGGGGCGATCGGGTTTCTATCAAGCGAGCGGTGCCTATGGCTTCCGCGATCAGCTCCAGGACACCATGTCGTTCACCGTTGCGAGGCCAGAGCTGACGCGCGACCACATCCTGCGAGCCGCGGCGCAGCAGTTCGTCGAGGGCGACGTTCAGCATTGGTGGTTTCCGATCGGCGGCCAGGGCGTTCGTACGCACATCTCTGACGACAAGGCCTGGCTCGCCACGGCCGTCGCCCACTACATCAGGACAACAGGCGATGCGGCGGTTCTCGACGTGTCCGTGCCGTTCGTCGACGGCCCGACGCTGCGCTCGAGCGAACGCGATCTCTACTTTCAACCCACACGTACTGAGGAGACCGCCTCACTGTTCGAGCATTGCGCCCGCGCCCTCGATTGCAGCCTCCAGACCGGTACGCATGGCTTGCCGTTGATCGGTGCGGGCGACTGGAACGATGGCATGAATCGGGTCGGTGAGGCAGGGCGTGGTGAAAGCGTCTGGCTCGGTTGGTTCCTTTATGCCGCCCTGACGGCCTTCGTGCCGTTTGCCCAGTCCCGTGGCGAGAACCAACGCGCCGAAAACTGGAGCACACACGCCACGGCACTGCGCAGCGCACAAGAGCGTGAATCCTGGGATGGAGGCTGGTATCGCCGCGGTTACTACGATGACGGAACCCCGCTCGGCTCTGCCGCCAGCGAGGAATGCCGCATCGACGCGATCGCACAGTCATGGGCGGTTCTCTCCGGTGCCGCCGATCCGGCGCGGGCCGCAGCGGCGATGGAGGCGCTGGATCACTTCCTCATCCATCGCGGGGACCGTCTGGCATTGCTGTTTACGCCGCCGTTCGATCGGACACACCTCGATCCCGGCTACATCAAAGGGTATCCTCCCGGCATTCGCGAGAATGGTGGCCAATATACGCATGCCGCGGCCTGGTCGGTGATGGCCTTCGCTGCGCTCGGTGCAGGCGACAAGGCAAACGAGCTGTTCTCTCTGGTCAATCCGATCAATCACACATCAAGCCGTGCCGGCGTACTCCGCTACAAGGTCGAACCTTACGTCGTGGCCGCCGATGTCTATTCGACGACGCCTCATGTGGGGCGCGGCGGCTGGACCTGGTACACGGGGTCGGCAGGATGGCTCTACCGTGCCGGCATTGAATCCATCCTTGGCCTGCGGCTGGAAGCTGGCTGGCTTTCGATCGACCCCTGCGTGGCAACGTCGTGGCCGGGCTTTGAAATGACGCTGCGCCATCGCGGAGTGGTTTATGAGATCGCCGTCCACAATCCGCGGCGTGTCAGCCGCGGTGTCGTCCATGTCGCTCTCGATGGCGTTGCCCAGGCACCGGCGAATGGTCGGGCATTCGTTCGGCTGTGCGAGGACCGCGCTACGCACACGATCGTCGTCACACTGGGGCCGGTGTAAGGCCGCCCCCGGTGGCGGCCACGTCACCGGCTATCAGACCGACCAGGGTTTCGTGACGCGACCGATGAATTCAATCGTCCGGCGCCAGGCTGTGACGCCCAACGTTCATCTTCCGGTCAACGATCCTCAAAGCTCGGGCTGCTAGGACTCCGCAGGGTGGCCGACAGGCGCGCCGCCCGAGCGAGGGGATTGCAGCATGGAAAACAGGGCTCATTCGGACACAGCCAGCGGCATCTTCCGGATGCGGAAGGACGACCCACTCACCACCGATGGCATCATCGTCGACATGCACGACGAGACCTATACCACCCTCACCACGGTCGAGGTGCGTAACGGCGCCGTCATGCTGCACTGCCTCGCTTCGTGGGAAGACGTCGAGGCGAGCGAGGAAGTCGAGGAAGAGGAAGAAGCTTCGGACGAGTCCGACGACGAAGAGGACGAAGACGAGGCAGATGAGGACGAAGACGAGGAAGACGAAGAGGACGAAGAAGAAGCCGAGGAGAGCGACGACGGCGATGGCCGCAAGGCCAAGACCTACACCGTCGCCAGCGGCAACAGCCTGACCGTCCGGGCAACCGCCGTGCGCCTGGAGCCTGTGGGTCCGGAAACGGCCGAGGGCACCTATCGCGTGCAGATGATCCGCTCGACCGACTATTAGTAGCCAACGATCATTGAGGCGAAACCGCCCCATTTCGGCCCGGATTCACCTCCGTTCACACAGAAACCTTTCCTGTGCCGCCAGCGTTATCGAGGTACAGGAAAGGAGATCGATGATGCGTAAGCTCGGCATTGCCATCGTGCTCGGAAGTGTTCTCATGGCAGCGCCCTTCTCGGCTGCAATGAGCCAGAGCACGAAATCTGATTACACCGTGTTCATCGATCGAAGCGGCAACAAGCCCCTGACGGCCGCCGCCAAGGATACGATCCACAAGGCTGTCACGGCGTCGCGTTCGCATGTCATCGAGGTCTCGGGGCGTGCCGACTACGCCGAAGCCGTGCGGGACGAGTTGCTGCGCCAGGGCGTCCCCGCCGATCGCATCGCCATGCGCCCCGTCGCCGTCAAGCCGCTGCTGAAGGTCGGCGACGGCATGAGCAATCTGACCGACCGTCAGGTCGTCATCAGCTTCTAGGTCGTCCCTATCTTGCCGTCGGACGCCGCCTTTGCGGCGTCTGACGCGACGACGCCATGACGGCGCCATGACAGCGACCGGCCAGTTGAGCTACAGAAGGCCATGGCCCTTCCCTCCGGCATTGCCTTCTCGCCCGACCACAAGGTCTCCCTGCCCTCGAGATTCAACGTCGCCGAGCCGTTCATCGACCGGCATCTCGGGGAGGGCCGCAGTGCCAAGGTTGCCATCGCCACACGTCAGGAAACCGTCACCTATGCCGAGCTCGCCGAGCGGGTGAACCGCGCCGGCAATGCGCTGCTTGAAGCAGGACTGGCTCCGGGCGATCGCCTGCTGATGGTGGTGAAGGACTGCCCCGCCTTTTTCTATCTCTTCTGGGGGGCCATCAAGGCCGGCATCGTCCCGGTGCCGCCCAACACGCTGCTGCGCGCCGACGACTATGCCTACATGGTCGAGGACTCGGGCTGCCGCCTGGTCGTCTACTCGACCGAGTTCGCCGGCGAGATCGAGCCGGCCTTGAAGCAGCTCGGCGCCAAGGCGCCGAAGGCCATGGCGGTCGATGCCTTCCTCTCGGCCCTGGCGAAAGCCTCGCCGGGGCTCGAGGCACGCCCCGCCGCACCGGGTGACGACTGCTTCTGGCTCTACTCGTCCGGCTCGACCGGCCGCCCCAAAGGCGCCGTCCATACGCAGCGCGACATGGTGGTGACCAGCGAGCTCTACGGCGTGCGCGTGCTCGGCGTCACCGAGCAGGACATCTGCTACTCGGCGGCCAAGCTCTTCTTCGCCTATGGCCAGGGCAACGCCATGACCTTCCCGCTCTGGGTCGGCGGCACGGCGGTGCTCGACGACCGGCGACCGACGCCCGACACGACCTTCGAAATGATCGAGACCTTCCGGCCGACGATCTACTACGGCGTGCCGACGCTCTACGCGGCCCAGCTCGCGGTGCTCGACAAGACGTCGCGCGACCTCTCTTCGGTGCGCGCCTGTGTCTCGGCCGGCGAGGCGCTGCCGGCCGATATGTTCCGGCGCTGGCAGGAGAAGACCGGCACGGTGATCCTGGACGGCATCGGCTCGACTGAAGCGCTGCACATCTTCATCGGTAACCGTCTCGACGACTATCGGCCGGGTACCAGCGGCAAGCCGGTGCCGGGCTACGACGTGCGCGTCCTCGACGAGAACGGCACGCCGGTGCGCCAGGGCGACAGCGGCCGACTGTGGATCCGCTCCGAGTCGGCCGCGAAATACTATTGGAACAAGCCGGAGAAGACGGCCGAGACGATGGTCGACGGCTGGCTCAACACCGGCGACACCTATCGCCAGGACGAGGCCGGTTTCTTCATCTACGAAGGCCGCAGCGACGATATGCTGAAGGTCGGCGGCATCTGGTGCTCGCCCGTCGAGATCGAGAACTGCCTGGTCGGCCATCCGGCCGTGCTCGAGGCCGCCGTGGTCGGCCAGCCCGACGACAAGGCGCTGGTCAAGCCCAAGGCCATCGTGGTGCTGAAGCAGCCGGACGATGGCGGTGCCGCGCTGACCGACGAGTTGATGGCGCATTGCAAGAAGACGCTGGCACCGTACAAGTACCCGCGCTGGATCGAATACGTCGCCGAGCTGCCCAAGACGGCGACCGGCAAGATCCAGCGTTTCAAGCTCAGGACCTGAGCAACCTCCGTGAGAATTCGCGGCGTCGAAACGAAAGATCTCGACGCCTGCTATGCGATCTCGCTGGCAACCGGGCTGGCCGGTGGCGACGCCTCGTCGCTCTATCGCGATGGACGGTTGATGGGACACATCTACATCGCTCCCTACGCCCTGCTCGAGCCTGAGCTGACGTTTGTCGTCGAAGACCATGAGGGAGTCGCGGGTTTCGTTACCGGCACGCCGGACACTACCGCCTGGGAAGCGAGGCTCGAGCAGGTCTGGTGGCCGGCATTGCGCAAAAACTACGCAGACCCGGCTCATCTGTCGCCGGAGGCGCGTACGCCCGATCAGCGACGGATGTACATGATCCACCATCCGGCCCGCACGCCTTCTGCAGTCGTGTCGACCTGTCCGGGTCATCTGCATATGAATCTTCTGCCGCGTCTGCAACGGCGCGGCATCGGCTCGAAACTGTTCGCGGTCTGGCATGCCGCTGCTGCCGCCAAGGGCGCGAGCGCTCTTCACGTCGGCGTGAATCGCGAAAACAGGAACGCCATTCCCTTCTGGCAATCTCTCGGTTTCACGGAACTGACGCTCGCGGGTGTGCCGGAAGGACGCACGGTTTGGATGGGCCGCAAGGCGTAACGCATCTTCGAGATCAACAAAACGTCATCGAGCGGTCGCTGCCACCTTTTTGCCGAGCTCACCCCCGAGTGTCTGCGGCGCATGACGATCGACCGCTCCCGCCTGGCCGGCTGGCCGATTGCCCGTCTGTTGCCCGTCCTGCTGGTCGCCCTCGTCTTCCTCGCGATGGTGCCGATCATCGGCCTCGCCTACTTCGCTGCCCGCAGCAACTACGAAACCTCGGCGCGGCAGATCAACGAGGTCATGACCGATCTCGTGATCCGCAGCCTCCGCTCGCATCTCGACCCCGTCAAAGCGCAGCTCAGCTACATCAGTGAGGCCGTCGCCAAGGGAGAGATCGATTTCGACGACCACGCGCAATGGACGGCCTTCGCCGTCGGCGCCCTGGCCGCCACACCGCAGGCAGCCGGCTTCGTCGTGCTGCCGGCCAACGGCGAGCCGGTGAGTTTCTCCCGCGCCGACCGGCACCCGAAGCTGGAGCGGCGCGAGAACGTCCCGATGGCCGATCAGCTTCTGCAACGCGCCCGGACCATGCAGGGACCGGGTTGGCTGCGGCCCACCTGGTCCAATGTGCTGGGCGAGACGATCCTGCCGCTCGTGGTCCCGATTCGCGTTCACGGCGAATTCCGCGGCGTGGTCAGCGCGGCGATCAGGGCCTCCGACCTCTCGCGGTTCCTGGTCGACCTGCAGCTACCGGGTGCCATCACACCGTTCATCCTGTTCGATCGCGACAAGGTTCTGGCCCATCCCCTCCTCGCGCAGCCCGAGGAAATCTCCCTGCAACGCACGCGCGGGCATGCGGCAACGTTGGCCGAGGTCGGCGATCCGGTCATGGCTGCGATCTGGGCACCCGATCAACGGGAGATCGATTGGCTCGAGAACCACACGTCGTTCGACGCCCATTGGAACTGGGTGGGCGATGCGAGCTTTGCCTGGATCTATCGCCGGGTCGGCGACTATGCACCGGCCGACCTGATCGTCGGTTACTACACGCCCGGCCGCGAATCGGCCTGGGCCCGCTGGATCGTGCGCGGCATCCTGATCGCCGGCGTGCTGCTCATGGTGTTCACGGCGATCGTCGCCATCCTGCTGGGCCGCCGGCTGGCACGACCCATCCTCGCTTTGGCCGATGCCGCACGGGCCGTCGAGAGGCTGGATTTCGAGCGCATGCCGCAGCTCGACGGCAGCCGGGTCCGCGAGCTCAGCTTGGCCAACCGCGCCTTCGAGCGCATGGCGCGCGGGTTGCGTCTGTCGGCCACTTACCTGCCGCGCACCCTGGTGGCGCGGCTCACGGCACAGACCGGCGCGCTGCCGGTCAGCGAGGACCGCGTCATCACGACGATGTTCTGCGATCTCGAAGGCTACACCGCCTTCTCCAACGGCCGGCCAGCCGTCGAGACGGCGCGATACCTGAACGATCTGCTGGCCTGTATCGGGCCGGCCATCGAGGTTCATGGCGGCACCATCGACAAGTATATCGGCGACGGCCTCATGGCCTTCTGGGGCGCCCCGGAACTGCGCCAGGACCATGCCCGCGCTGCCTGCAACGGCGCCCTCGCCGTGGCCCGCGAGGTCGAGGTTTTCAACAGCCAGCGCCGTGCCAGCGGGCTCGCCACCTGCCGCATGCGGATCGGCCTCCATACCGGCATGGCCCTGGTGGGCAATGTCGGCTTTGCCGGCCGGGTCGACTACACCGCGATCGGCGAGGCCGTGAACGTGGCCTCCCGCCTGGAGCAGTTCGGCCGGACCGTCACTGCGACGAACGAGGTCCGGATCGTGGTCAGCGCCAGTTGCCGGGAGGCCGCACTGCAGGGCTTCGACTGGATGCCGATCGACGGCAGCCCAACCGATATCGTCGCCCTCGACGCCCTGCCTCTTTCCCTGCTGCGCGGCCCCGTAACCAGCCAATAAGCCGTTGTTGCTAGCAGCGTTTTCCGCTTCTATGTCGCCCAAGGGAAACGGGGCTTCACAGGGAGAAGAAGCGTGAAAAGCAAATTGTTTGGCACCGCAACAATTGCGGCGCTGGCGACCATTGCGGCCGGCAGCCTGCCGGCGGTGGCTCAGAGCCCGATCAAGATCGGCTTCGTCAGCACTTTTTCGGGTCCGCAGGCGGCGATCGGTGAGGACATGCGCCGCTCGGTCGAGCTCGCCAAGGAGCATCTCGGCGGCAAGATGGGCGGGCGTCCGTTCGAGATCGTCTACGAGGACGACCAGTTCAAGCCCGATGTCGGCAAGCAGAAGTCGGAGAAGCTCGTCCAGCAGGACAAGGTGAACTTCATCGCCGGCTACATCTGGTCGAACGTGCTGCTGGCCTCGCTGAAGCCGGTGACCGACGAAGGCGACACCATCCTGATCTCGGCCAATGCCGGGCCGTCGCAGATCGCGGGCGAGCTCTGCAACAAGAACTTCTTCTCGACCTCCTGGGTCAACGACCAGACGCCGATGGCGATGGGCGAGTACCTGCAGAGCAAGGGCGTGAAGAGCCTCTACCTGATGGCGGGCAACTACGCCGCCGGCAAGGACATGCTCGCGGGCGTGAAGCGGACCTTCAAGGGCCAGATCGTCGGCGAGGATCTCACCAAGTGGCCGGACCAGCTCGACTTCTCGGCCGAGCTCGCCAAGATCCGCGCCGCCAAGCCCGACGGCATCTTCATCTTCTATCCCGGCGCCCACGGCGTTCAGTTCCTGACCCAGTACGCGCAGGCCGGCCTCAAGGGCCAGATCCCGCTCTATCAGGTGTTCTCGATCGACGCGATCACCTTGCCGCTGCAGAAGGACCTGGCACTCGGCACGCTCGGCGCCCAGGAATGGGTGAACGACCTGCCGAACGACGCCAACAAGAAGTACGTCGCCGACTTCAAGAAGAAGCACGGCGTCTACCCCTCCTACTATGGCGCGCAGAGCTACGACGCGATCATGCTGATCGCCTCGGCCGCCGAGGCACTGAAGGGCGACGTCAGCGACAAGAGCAAGGTCCGCGCCGAGATGAAGAAGGCGAACTTCAAGTCGGTGCGCGGCGACTTCAAGTACAACACCAACCAGTTCCCCATCCAGAACTTCTACATCCAGGAAGCGGTCAAGGATCCGGAAGGCATGATGACGGTGAAGACCATCGCCACCGCCATGAAGGACGCCAAGGATCCCTTCTACGAGAAGTGCTCGATGAAGTAGGGTTGGCGAACACCGCCTTTGCTTCTCATCGTCCTCTCCGCCGCGCAGCGGGGGAGAGGAAGGGACCCGTTGCGCAGCAACGGGGAGGTGAGGTGGTGTCGATCACAGCAATGGTGTGCGGGCTGAAAGGTCCTTGACCCACCTCACCTACCCCGCGCTTCGCGCGGGGCCCCCTCCTCTCCCCCCGCTACGCGGGCGGAGAGGACGTTTGGGCCGAACGGCAGCAAGGCCCTTGCAAACGGCGAGACCAGCAGAAAGATGGACTACCTCCTGCTCCAGATGCTGAACGGCGTGCAGCTCGGCCTGCTGATGTTCCTGCTCGCGGCCGGGCTGACCTTGACCTTCGGCATCATGGATCTTGTCAATCTGGCGCACGGCTCGCTCTACATGATGGGCGCCTATATCGCCTGGACGACGATCGGCTGGACGGACTCCTTCGTGCTGGGCGCGCTGCTGGCGCTGCCGGTGATCTTCCTGCTGGGTCTCGTCGTCGAGGCAGTGGTGGCGCGCCGGCTCTATGTCCGCAACCACCTCGACCAGGTGCTGGCGACCTTCGGCCTGATCCTGTTCTTCAACGAGCTGGTGCGGGTGATCTGGGGACCGGCCGGCAAGAGCATCGCCGTACCCACCTTCCTGAATCATACGGTCGAGATCCTGCCCGGCGTTCCCTACCCCGCCTATCGCTTCGCCATCATCGTGGTGGGCGCCGTTGTTGCCGTGCTGCTGGCCTGGCTGGTGGCGCGCACCCGGATCGGCATGCTGATCCGCGCCGGCGCCTCCAACCGGCGCATGATCGGCGCGCTCGGCGTCAATATCGAGCTGCTCTTCAGCCTGGTCTTCGGCCTCGGCGCCGTATTCGCGGGCCTCGCCGGCCTGATGGCCGCCCCCATCACCTCGGTGAAGATCGGCATGGGCGACGACATCCTGATCCTGGCCTTCGTGATCATCGTCATCGGCGGCATCGGCTCCATCAAAGGCGCCTTCATCGCCGCCATGGTGGTGGGCCAGATCGACATCGTCGGGCGCGCCTTCCTGCCCGACCTGCTGAAGACGTTCCTCAGCGCCAGTGCCGCGTCGAGTGCCGCCCCCGCGATCTCCCAGGTGCTGGTCTACATCGTCATGGCGGGCGTCCTGGTGTGGCGACCGACCGGGCTGTTCGGACAGCGCCAATGAAGTCCCCGCACGTGAGGGCCCTCAGGTGATCGCCGCCCTGCGTACGCCGCGCGGCCTCCTCACGGCGCTGATCCTGCTGGTGCTGGCGGTGCTGCCGCTCCTCACCCAGGCCTTCGATCAGCGCTATCTGCTGTCGGTCGGCACGCGGATCGTCATCTGGTCGATCGCCGCCGTCAGCCTCAACATGATCCTGGGCTATGGCGGCCTGGTGAGCTTCGGCCATGCCGTGTTCTTCGGCATCGGCGGCTATGCCGTGGGCATCCTCTCGGCGCACGGCGTGTCGAGCGGCTGGATCCAATGGCCGGTGGCGCTCGCCGTCGCCACCCTATGGGCTGCCCTGATCGGCGCGCTGTCGCTGCGCACCCGTGGCCTCTACTTCATCATGATCACCTTGGCCTTTGCCCAGCTCGTCTACTATGTCGGCGGCGGCCTCGAAGCCTATGGCGGCGACGACGGGTTGAACATCAGCCGCAGCCGCTTCTCCGGCCTGATCGACCTGCGCGACAAGCCGTCGTTCTACTGGCTGTGCTTCGCCGCCCTTTGCGGCACCCTGTGGTTCTGCGGCCGCTTCGCCAACTCGCGCTTCGGCTATGTCATCCGCGGCGCCAAGTCGAACGATCTGCGCATGATGGCGCTGGGCTTCCCGGTCTTCCGCTACCGGCTGGCGGCCTTCACGATCTCCGGTGCCTTCGGTGGCCTCGCCGGCATCCTGCTGGCCAACGAGGGTGCCTATGTCTCGCCGGCCATGATGTCCTGGGTGAAGTCGGGTGACCTGATCGTCATCGTCGTGCTGGGCGGCATGGGCACCCTGCTCGGTCCGCTGTTCGGCGCCATCGCCTTCTTCGCCCTGGAAGAATCGCTGCCACCCCTGCTCGATCTCCTGCGCAAGGGCTGGGGGGAGTACTGGCAGATCGTGTTCGGCCCGCTGCTGGTGCTGATCGCCCTCTATGCCCGCGGCGGCATCGATTCGCTGCTGGGACGGCGCGCGCCATGACCGTACCGCTTCTCAGCACCGACCGGCTGGTCAAGCGCTATGGCGGCCTGCTCGCCACCGACAATGTCTCGATCGACGTCGCATCGGGCGAGATCCACGCCCTGATCGGGCCCAATGGCGCCGGCAAGACTACTCTGGTCGGCCAGCTCACCGGCAATGTCGCGCCGGATTCCGGCACCATCCGCTTCGCCGGCCAGGACATCACACGTCTGCCAACCCATCGGCGCGTCCATCTCGGCCTGGCGCGTTCCTTCCAGATCACCTCGGTGTTGGGCGAATTCACGGCGCTGGAGAACGTGGCGCTGGCCGTGCAAGCGCATGCCGGCCACTCCTTCCGTTTCCTGCGCGACGTGCGCGGCGACGAAAGCCTGCGCGGGCCTGCCCGCCATTGCCTTGAGGAAGTAGGCCTCGACGCGCGCGCCGGCATGCCGGCCTCGGCGCTGAGCCACGGCGAACAGCGCCAGCTCGAGATCGCCATGGCCCTGGCCGGCGATCCCTCGCTGCTACTGCTCGACGAGCCGATGGCCGGCATGGGCGTCGAGGAAAGCCAGCGCATGATCGCCTTCCTGCGGGCGCTCAAGGGCCGGCGCGCCATGCTGTTGATCGAGCACGACATGGATGCCGTCTTCCAGCTCGCCGACCGCATCACCGTGCTGGTCTACGGCCGCGCCATCGCCAGCGGCACGCCCGCCGAGATCCGCGCCGACGAGGCCGTGCGGCGGGCCTATCTCGGCGATGACGGGATGGTGGCCTGATGCTGCAGGTCCGCGACCTCGACGCCTTCTACGGCAGCAGCCAGGCGCTGTTCGGCATGGAGCTCGGCATCGAGGCCGGCGAGGTCGTGACCCTGATGGGCCGCAACGGCATGGGCAAGACCACGACCGTGCACGCCATCATGGGCCTGCTGCCGGCCCGGCGCGGCATCGTCGAGTTCGAGGGCCGGCGCGTCGAGGGGCTGCCCTCGTTCCGCATCGCCCGGCTGGGGCTCGGGCTGGTGCCCGAGGGCCGGCAGATCTTCCCCAACCTGTCGGTGCGCGAGAACCTGATCGCCGCCAGCGCCAACCGCACCAGCCGGCCGAGCCCCTGGACGATCGAGCGCGTCTACGAATTCTTCCCGCGGCTGGGCGAACGCCAGCGCAACATGGGCAATCAGCTGTCCGGCGGCGAGCAGCAGATGCTGGCGATCGGCCGCGCGCTGATGACCAATCCCAAGTTGCTGATCCTCGATGAAGCGACCGAAGGCCTGGCGCCGCTGATCCGCCAGGAGATCTGGTCCTGCCTCGGCCGTCTCAAGGGCGAAGGCCAGGCCATCCTGGTGATCGACAAGAATGTCGGTGCCCTGATCAATCTCGCCGACCGACATCACATCGTCGAGAAAGGCCGCGTCGTCTGGACCGGCACGTCGCAGGCGCTGGCCGGCGACAGGGACCTGCAGCACCGCTACCTCGGCGTCTGAGCCGCACGCCTCAGCCTGATCTCGAACTTTGCGCCTTGTGGGGTGGGCACGAGCACGAGGCTGCCACCGAAGGCGGCCAGCCGGCGCCGTGCGATGGCAAGGCCCAGGCCCGTGCCACCCGTGTCCCGAGCCGTCGTGAAGAAACGATCGAAAATGCGGCCGGTGTTGGCTGCGGAGACGCCGGCACCGTCGTCAGAAACCTCGATGACGACGAGGCCGCCATTGGGGCCGCCATCGAGGCGCCAGGCGAGGTGCGCCGTCGCCTGCGCGCCGCCGTGCTGGCGGACATTCTCCAGCAGGTTCGACAGCACGATATCGAGCGACGCGCGATCGACGGCGGCCATGGCCGTTGCCGGGCCACCGTCGACGGCGACTTGGGCGCTCTGCCGACGGAATTCATCCGCCTTGTCGAGAATGACCGTCCTGACGTCACAGGACTCCTGGCCCGTAGGCATCAGCGCATCGGCCTGCGCCAGTTCCAGCAGCCGGCGCACCAGCCGTTCCAGGCGCGCCGTGTCGGCCAGGATATTGCCGAGGAAGCGCTGCCGTTCTTCCGTCGACATTTCGTCGAGATGGTCGCGCAGAAGCTCCGCGCCGCCGCGGATTGCCGTCAGCGGCGTCTTGAACTCGTGACTGATGCCCAGCGCCAGGTCGCGCACATAGTCCGTCCGGGCTTCGAGGGTTTGCGCCATGCTAAGGATCGAATCCGAAATCGACTGTGCCTCGCGCGTCATCGGGGCGCCGAGCGGCTCGACCGCGCGGACGTCACCCGACGCCACGCGGGTCGCCATGGCAGCGAGCTGGCGGGTTGGCCGCACGATGGTATGGCCAGTGAACCAGGCGAGGGCAGCAACGGCCACGAACAACACGGCCGCTAGCTCGATCAGCGCGTAACGCTTGGCATACAAGGTCTGGGCGATGTTGCGCGGTGTCCGCGACACCAGGACCGCGCCCAGCACGCGCCCGTCGGCGAGAACGGGCACCGTGACGAAGACCCGGAGCTCGCTGTTGCGGCTGATCGTCTCCCAGCCCGGAAACGATTGGCCGATACGGGCACGCAACACCGCCATCGGTGCGCCTTGCAGCGCCTGCGCCACCTCGTCCTGGGCGGCGAGGCTGAGGCCAAGCTCGTCGGGCGTGCTCGACACCACGACGACACCATGCGCATCGACAAGCCGCAGCGCCGCCAAGGTCATGCGCCTGGCCTCTTCGACGACCGATGCCAGCGGCACGGCGGCTTGCCGCGCAATCGGCTCGGCCGCCTGCGTCGATGGCCGGCCGGCCGGGGGCGGTGGCAGGATGGTCGTATCCGCGAGGTCGAGTTGCGCCGTCAGTGCCATGCCGCGCTCGGCCGAGGGCGGATAGTCCGACGCCGTCCAGCTCCGCGTCGCGCGCGGCATGGCGTCGAGATCCGTCCTTGTCGACCGCTCGAGCCAGGCCGCCCGATAAGCCGCGGACAGGACAGCCGCCTGCGCCAGCAGCTCCGCTTCGGTCTGACGTATCAGCGCACTTTCGTAGAGACGCAGAATGCCGATGCCGGCGACCGGCAGCAGCAGCACCACGAGATAGGTGGCGAGCAGCAGCGTCCTGATACGCGGCAGGGTGCGCGGCCAAGTGATCATGTCACCCCCTCCTCGCCCGTCTTTGCGCTGTCGTCTTCACACATCGCTCATTCGTCCTCTCCCGCGCGGCGGGAGAGGAAGGGACCCGTTGCGCAGCAACGGGGAGGTGAGGGTGCAAGCCATGGAGATGGCGTGCGCGTTGAGACATCCCCCTCACCCGACCTCTCCCCCGAAACGGGGAAGAGGAGACTGAAAGAGGTGGCGGCGCTCCATCGTCGATTCGCAAAGTCGGGGGCCGAGAAAAAAATCCGACACCTGCCACCAACACCATCTCATGCAACGGCGAGCTTGTAGCCGACGCCGTGAACGGTCTCGATCGGATCGCCTCCCAAAGCGCCGAATTTGGAACGGATATGGCGGATGTGGCTGTCGATGGTGCGGTCGCTCACGTAGCGGCCGCCCGGATAGGCCGTGACCATGAGGTTGTCGCGCGTGAAGGCCCGGCGCGGGTGGGCGGCAAAAGTCCGCAGCAACGCGAATTCCATCGCCGTCAGTGCGACCTTGGCCCCGTCCCACAACGCGACATGGGCTTCGAGATCGATCACCAGCCGTCCGTGCCTCAGCTTCTGGCCGGCCTCGTGGACCGGCGCGCCCCTGCGGCGCAGGACGGCTTTCACCCGCGCCACCAGCTCGCCGGGGCTGAAGGGCTTGACCACATAGTCGTCGCCGCCGAGCTCGAGCCCGAGGATGCGATCCATCTCCTGGTCCTTGGAGGTGAGGAAGATGATCGGCGTGTCGGTCTGTTCCCGCAGGCGGCGGCAGACATCCGTGCCGTTCAGCTCGGGCATCAGAATATCGAGGACGACCAGTGCAGGCTTTTCACGGGCCGCCTGGTCGAGGGCGGCCAGGCCGTCTGCCGCCTGCAGGGTTTCGTAGCCCGCGCGCCGCAAGGCAAAGCAGACGACGTCTCGGATATGCGCGTCGTCGTCGACGACGAGGACTTTCTGCATGCCGGGAGTCTAGCCGAGCCCCTCGCGATGTCGACGGCGATCCGGCCGATGGGCCGCCGGGGCGCCTGAAATGCACGAAATTTGCACATCCTCTCCGCGGCTTCTGCATCACCTTCCGACACCGTCCTTCGCTCAGCCAACACACGCCGCTCAACAACGAAGGATTTCCGATGACGGACGTTGCCGCACCACCTCCCTCCGGTCCACCTCCCTCCGATCCCCCCAAGCGACCGATCAGGCCCAGACGGACTCTCTTTCCTCCTGACAGCCTGCTCACGCGCGCGACGATCATCGGCATCATCACCCTGGTGCTCCTGCTGCCCCTCCAGCTGATCAACGGTCTGGTCGACGACCGGCAGCGCTACGAGGCGGACGCCATCGACAGCGTCACGGCATCGTGGGGCAGGCAGCAGACGTTCGAGGGCGTGGCGATCGTCCTGCCCTACCGGCAAAAGTGGACGGCCGGTCCGGGCGATATCCGCGAACTGGAGGGGAGCCTGATGCTGCTCCCGGAGAAGCTCGATCTCGCCGCGCAGCTCTCCCCCGAAGTCAGGCGGCGTGGCCTGTTCGACGTCACGCTCTACGCGACCACGCTCGACGTCGTGGCCGAGTTCGCCCTGAAGCCGCTGAAGGAGCACCGGGCCGATGGCCGCACGATGAACTGGGCGGCAATCGCGCTCGGGCTCGGCCTCAGCGACGTCAGGACGATCCGCGGCGGCACCGTCGAAATCGACGGCCGGCCGCTCGACTGGCTGCCGCGCAGCGGCAACGGCCCCTTCTCGCAGCTCGAGATCCCGCTCGACTTCGCCGATCTGCCCCAGCGCGAGACGATCACGGTCCGCTTCCGACTGTCGCTGACCGGCAGCGACTCCCTGTCTTTCCTGCCGACTGGCGCTCATACCGAAGCGACCGTCACGTCGCCCTGGCCGTCTCCGAGCTTCATCGGGCGCTACCTTCCGTCCGAGCAGAGGGTTTCCGCCGAGGGATTTCGCGCACACTGGTCGGTGCCCTTTCTCGCCCGTGGCTACGGTCAGCTCTGGGATTCCGAACGCAAGTCCGAACCGTCGCCGGCTATGGTCCAAAAGACCGCGTTCGGCGTCAGGCTGCTGAGCCCCGTCGGGCCCTATCGTGAAACGGACCGCGCCTTGAAATACGGAATCCTGTTCATCGGCCTCACCTTTGCGGTTTGCCTGATGCTCGAACTGGCGACCGGCGTGCGGCCGCACTACGCCCAATACGGCCTGATCGGGCTCGCCCTCTGCATCTTCTACCTGCTGCTGCTCTCGCTCAGCGAACGGATCGGCTTCGGCCTAGCCTATCTCTTGAGCGCCTCCGCCGTTGCGGCGCAGGCGGCCGCCTACAACTGGGCCGTTCATCGCAGCCGATTGATCGGCCTCGCCTTCGCCGGCCTGCTGGCCGCGCTCTACGGCACGCTCTACGGCCTGCTGCAGCTCGAGGACGCGGCGCTGCTGTCGGGTTCGATCCTGTTGTTCGTCGTGCTGTCGATCGCCATGTGGCTGACGCGCAATCTCGGCCGTCGCGTGCCCGCCTGAGGCCGGAACGCCGACATCCTCCCCAGTCAAATGGGGAGGAGATGAGCGCTCTCCGCGGCGTCAGGGCCGCTTGCCTTTCACAGGAGGCACCGGAATGATGCGCCCGTCGATTCCGGAGCCTTGGATGCGCTTGCTTGCCGCTCTCTTGATGATCCTGTCGGCCGGCCCTGCCGTCGCCCAGGGTTCGGTCAATGTCTACAACTGGTCGGACTATATCGCCGAGGACCAGCTCAAGGACTTCGCCAAGGCGACCGGCATCAAGGTCAACTACACGACCTACGATTCCAACGAGATCCTCGACGCCAAGCTCAAGACCGGCAAGTCGGGCTACGACGTCGTGGTGCCGACGGCCTCGCCCTTCTTCGTGCGCCAGCTCCAGGCCAACCTGTTCACGCCGCTCGATCGGGCCAAGCTCAAGAACTGGGGCAATCTCGATCCCGAGATCCTGGCGGCGTTGGCCAAGTACGATCCCGGCAATGCCCATGGCATTCCCTGGATGTGGGGCACGACCGGCCTCGGCTACAACGTCGCCGAAATCAAGAAGCGCATGCCCGATGCGCCGGTCGATTCGCTGCGCATGATCTTCGATCCCGCCGTCGTCTCGAAATTCAAGGATTGCGGCGTGATGCTGCTCGACAGCGCCACCGACGTGCTGCCGGCGGCGCTGAAGTATCTCGGCCTCGATCCCGATTCCAAGAAATCGGAGGACCTCGCCAAGGCGGCCGAGGTGGTGAAGGCGGTGCGGCCCTTCATCTCCAAGTTCCATTCGTCGGAGTACATCAATGCGCTGGCCGGCGGCAGCATCTGTCTGGCCTTCGGCTTCTCCGGCGACATCTTCCAGGCGCGCGACCGCGCCGCCAAGGCCGCCGACAAGCGCGAGATCGCCTATGCCATTCCCAAGGAAGGCTCGCTGCTCTGGATCGACGTGGCCGGCATTCCCAAGGACGCGCCGAACCTCGCCAATGCCTACGCTTTCCTCGATTTCATGCTGGAACCCAAGGTGGCGGCGGCCTCCAGCGAAGTGACGGGTTTCGCCAATGCCAACAAGGCCGCCCTTGCGTTGCTTCCCAAGGACGTCTCGGGTAATCCCTTGATCTATCCGCCGGCCGACGTGCGGGCCAAGTTCTACACCATCACGGCCGGTACTGCCGATCAGGTGCGCGAGCGCACGCGTTTGTGGACAGCCATCAAGACAGGTCGATGAATTGCCTCTTGGACTTCATGACGATTCCATCGTTCGTATCGAAGGACTGACCAAGCGCTTCGGCGCCATCACCGCCGTAGACGGCATCGATCTCGAGATCAGGCGCGGCGAGCTGTTTGCCCTGCTGGGCGGCTCGGGCTGCGGCAAGACCACCCTGCTGCGCATGCTGGCCGGCTTCGAAACGCCGGACGGCGGCCGCATCGTGATCGACGGCCAGGACATGACCGGCGTGCCGCCCTACCGCCGGCCGGTCAACATGATGTTCCAGTCCTACGCTCTCTTTCCGCACATGGATGTGGCGGCGAACGTGGGCTATGGGCTCCGCCGCGACGGCGTCGCCGCCCCCGAGATCGCCAAGCGCGTCGCCGAGGCCCTCGAGCAGGTCAAGCTCTCCGACCATGCCGCCCGCCGGCCGGCGCAGCTCTCCGGCGGCCAGCGGCAGCGTGTGGCACTGGCCCGCGCCCTGGTGAAACGGCCGAAGCTGCTGCTGCTCGACGAGCCCCTGGCCGCCCTCGACCGCAAGCTGCGCGAAGGCACGCGCTTCGAGCTGGTGCGCCTGCAGGAAGAGCTCGGCCTCACCTTCGTCATGGTGACGCACGACCAGGAAGAGGCCATGTCGATGGCGACCCGGCTTGCCGTCATGAATGCCGGCCGTGTCGCCCAGACCGGCACGCCGCACGACATCTACGAGCAGCCGGCCACGCGCTTCGTCGCCGACTTCATCGGCATCGCCAATATCCTGCAGGCCGACGGCGGCTGGCTCGCCCTGCGGCCGGAGAAGATCACACTGTCGGCCACCTGCCCCGACGCCGCCCATGTCGCCACGGGCAAGATTCTCGACATCGCCTACGAAGGCGACCGCTCCCTCTATCGCGTCGCGACCGAAGCCTGCGGGACGATGATCGTCTCGACGACCAACATCGATCGCCACCAACCGGCCGCCTTCAGCCGCGGCCAGAGCGTCTGGCTCGGTTGGTCGGCCGATGCCGGGCAGAGACTCGAAGAATGACGGTGATGGAGGGTTACGCGCCTAAATGTCCTCTCCCGCGCAGCGGGAGAGGAAGGGACCCGTTGCATAGCAACGGGGAGGTGAGGGTTGCCGATCACGGAAATGGTGTGCGTGTCGATGAGCCCATGCCCCCTCACCTAGCCTCTCCCCCTTCAGGGGAGAGGAACATGAAAGCGTCGACGGCGGAGGATTGTAGCTAAGCCATGCGCTACGCCATCGCGCTGCCTTTCCTCTGGCTGATCGTCTTCTTCCTGTTGCCGTTCATCCTGGTGCTGGCGATCGCGCTCGGCACCAATGCGCCCGACGTGGCACCGCCGGTCGAGCTGGGCTTCAGCCTGAAGAACTTCGCCCTGCTCTTCTCCGACGATCTCTACCTCGCGGCCTGGCTGTCCTCGCTGCGCATCGCCGCGACCTCGACCCTGGTCGCGCTGCTGCTGGGCTATCCCATGGCCTACGCCATCGCCCGCGCGCGGCCCGAGCGGCGGCCGCTGCTCTTGATGCTGGTCGTGCTGCCCTTCTGGACGTCGTTCCTGATCCGCATCTATGCCTGGATGGGCCTGCTGGCGAAAAACGGCCTGATCGAGCAGTTCCTGCGCTGGACCGGCATCGCCGAGAATCCCGGCAGCATTCTCGGCACCGAATGGGCGGTGCATCTCGGCATCGTCTACGCCTATCTGCCGTTCATGGTGCTGCCGCTCTACGCTACCCTGGAAAAGCTCGATATGGGCCTGCTGGAGGCCGCGGCCGACCTCGGCGCCCGGCCGTTCGCCGCCTTCCTCACGGTGACGATGCCTTTGTCCTTGCCCGGCATCGTCGCCGGCTGCCTCCTGGTGTTCATCCCCTCGGTCGGCGAGTTCGTCATCCCCGACCTGCTGGGCGGCACCCAGACCCTGATGATCGGCAAGGTGCTGTGGGACGAGTTCTTCACCAACGCCGACTGGCCGCTCGCCTCGGCGGTGGCGATCTGCCTGCTGGTCCTGCTGGTCGGCCCCATCGCGCTCTTCCAGCGCCAGCAAGCCCGCAGCCTGGAGCGCCGCACATGAGGATCCTCTCATGACGGGCCGCAGCCGTTTCGCCATCTCGGCGCTGGCCTTCGGCTATGCCTTCCTCTACCTGCCGATCGCGCTGGTGATCGTCTATTCGTTCAACGATTCGCGCCTCGTCACGGTGTGGGCCGGTTTCTCCCTCAAGTGGTGGCGAGCCCTGTTCGCCAACGAGGCGATGCTCGACGCCGCCTGGCTGTCCTTGCGCATCGCCCTGGTGAGCGCCACGGCCGCCGCCGTCATCGGCCTCGCGGCGGGTTATGCGCTCGCCCGGGCCCCGAACTTCTTCGGTCGAACCCTGTTCGGCAGCCTGGTGATCGCCCCCATGGTGATGCCCGAGGTCGTGATGGGCATTTCCATGCTGCTGCTCTTCGTCGGCGCCGAGCAGGTGCTGGGCGGGCCGGACCGCGGCTTCCTGACCATTGCACTCGCCCACACGACCTTCTCGATCGCCTTCGTGGCGATCGTCGTGCAGTCGCGCCTGGCCGATTTCGACCGTTCGCTCGAAGAGGCCGCGATGGATCTCGGCGCCACGCCATGGGTTACCTTCCGCACCATCACCCTGCCGCTGATCGCGCCGGCGGTTGGCTCGGGCTGGCTGCTCGCTTTCACCTTGTCGCTGGATGACCTGATCCTCACCCAGTTCGTGGCCGGCGCTCAGTCGCAGACCCTGCCGATGCGCGTCTATTCCAGCGTTCGCCTGGGCGTCGATCCGCAGATCAACGTGCTCGCCACCATCATCGTCTGCGTGGCGGCCTGTGCACTGATCCTGTCGGGATGGCTGACGCGAAGGAAAGTTTGAGCTAAGAATCGGCCGATTGGGAGGAAAAAATGCCGAAGCAGGGAACATTGAAGCCGTCGCGCCGTAACGTACTGAAGGGGGTCGGAATGGCCACAGTCGGTGCTTCAGTCGGTGCATCCCTGCCTCCGGTCGGCGCGGCGTTCGCGCAAAGCACGCCCGCCGCGGCCAAGGGCCCCAAGCTCCTGGAAATGGACGGCAAGGCAAAGCTCGCGATCCTGGGCGACAAGCCGCTGGTCGCCGAGACGCAGGCCGAGCTGATGGACGACGACGTCACGCCCACCGACAAGCTGTTCATCCGCAACAACGGCCAGGTGCCCGACGTCACGGGTGATGCCAAGGCGTGGAAGATCAAGATCGACGGCGAGGTGAATACGCCGTTGGAGATCAGCGTGGGCGAGCTGGCCAGCCGCTTCCCCAACGTCACCTACAACCTGATGCTGGAGTGCGGCGGCAACGGCCGCTCCTTCTTCGCACCGGAAGCGCGTGGCAATCAGTGGACCAATGGCGGCGCGGGCTGCCCGCAATGGACCGGCGTACGCCTGGCCGACGTGCTGAAGGCGGCCGGTGTAAAGCCGTCGGCAGTCTATACCGGCCACTACGGCGCCGACCCCACCCTCGCCGGCGAGACCGACAAGCCCACCATCTCGCGCGGCGTGCCGATGGCCAAGGCGATGGAAGAGCACACCTTGATCGCGTTCAAGCTGAACGGCCAGGACATCCCGCTGATCCACGGTGCCCCGGTGCGTCTCGTCGTGCCAGGCTGGCCTGCCTCGGCCTCGACCAAGTGGCTGAAGCGCATCTGGGTGCGCGACAAGGAACATGACGGCCCCGGTATGGGCGGCTTCTCCTATCGCGTGCCGAAGACGCCGATCGTGCCCGGCAGCAAGGGCAACGAGAAGGACATGGCGATCCTGGAATCGATGCCGGTGCGCTCGGTCATCACCTTTCCGGCCGACGGCACCCGCCTCGCCGCCGGCGCGCGCAAGCTCGACCTGCGCGGCCATGCCTGGGCCGGCGACTACGACATCAAGACGGTCGACATCTCGACCGACTACGGCGTCACCTGGAAGAGCGCCAAGGTCAATCCGCCGGCCAACAAGTTCGCTTGGCAGCGCTTCACCGCTTCGATCGACCTGCCGACCGCCGGCTACTACGAGGTGTGGGCGCGCGCGACCGACAGCAAGGGCGTGACGCAGCCCTTCGCCGCGGCGAACTGGAACCCGCAAGGCTACGGCGGCAACCCGATCAACCGCATCCGGGTGCTCGTCGAATCTTGACCCGACTCACCATGACCCACGTCGTCGTCGTCACCCTGACGGCGACGTTCCTGCTGCTCGCCTTGGACCGTTCGGGCGAGCTGGGGCGCAAGCAGTTCGTCTATGTCCCGCCGGCGCCCAAGGTCGAAGCCCAGGCTGTCGATCCCGACAAAGGCAAGCCGCCGCCGCACAACGACAAGATCGAGGACCTGCCCGACGGCAAGGGCCGCGAGATCACCTTCTACACCTGCACGGCCTGCCACGGTGTGGCGCTGATCAAGGCGCAGGGCCTGACACGCGATCTCTGGGACTCGACCTTCGACCTGATGCTGGAAAAGCACCGCATGCCACCGGTCAAGGCCGAGGACCGCGCCGAGATCCTCGACTATCTTGCCGAGCAGTTCCCGCCGCGCCGCAAGGGCCGCGGCAGCGACAACCCTTTCCTCAAGTAGTCATCGGACCGCGGATCTCCAGATCCGCTCATGAGGGCGGGTCTGGAGACCCGCGATCCGCCCTTATGACACCGCCCCCGCCCACTTCTCCGACCAGGTGTGCAGCGGCAGGAAGAGCTGCAGCAGCTCGCGGCCAAGCGGCGTGAGGCGGTAGCCCACGGCCTCGTCGAGCTCGACCAGCTTGGCTTCGCGCAGCTCGCTGAGCCGCGTGTTCACGATCGTCGGGCTGGCACCGATCAAGTCCTGCAGGTCGCGGAAGCGCCGCGGTTCGTCGCGCAGCTCCCAGACGATGCGCAAGGTCCAGCGCCGCCCCAGGAGGTCGAGCAGCCGCATGATCGGCCGGCCGGTCCGTGAGCCGCGTACGCGCTTCACCATCTGCTTCACTCCGTTACTACAAATTGTGTAGCAATAGTCGAATTATGACACTACATAATTTGTAGCACACGATGGAGACTTGTCATGCCGCGTATTGCCCCTGCCGAAGCCCCCTATGCGACCGCCATTGCCGCCGAGCTCGAGCGCATCATGCCGGCCGGCATCGAGCCGCTGGTCCTGTTCCGCACGATGGCGCGCAATCCCCGCATCTTCGCCCGGATGTTCGCCGGCGGTCTGCTCGACAAAGGCAGCCTCTCGCTGCGCCAGCGCGAGATCGTGATCGATCGCACGACGGCGCGCCTCGGCTGCGAGTACGAATGGGGCGTCCATGTCGCCTTCTTTGCGCAGCGTGCCGGCCTCGATGCAGCGCAGGTCGCCGCGACTGTACTCGGACCAGCCGACGCGCCGTGCTGGAGTGATGAAGAACGAGCTCTGATCGCCGCAATCGACGACCTGATCGACCGGCACACGATCGCGCCGGCCGTCTGGACGGGCCTCACCAGCCATTTCGACGAAACACAGATCCTCGAGGTGATCGCCCTGGTGGGCTACTACCACACGATCAGCTTCCTCTGCCGTGCGCTCGATCTGCCGCTCGAAGGTTACGCCGCCCGCTTTCCAGCCTGAATCCCGGCATCAGGCCGCGGGATGCGCCCGCTTCCAATGCCGGGCGATATCGACACGGCGCGTCACCCAGACCCGCGGATGGTTGGCCAGCCAGTCCAGGATGCGGGCGAGCCCCAGCGCCCGGCCGGGATGGGCGATGATGCGATTGTGCAGGCCGAAGCTCAGCATGCGCGGCGTATCCTCTTCGAGCACGCACTGCACGGCGTTCTGGATGTAGGTGAAATAGTCGTCGCCGGTGGTGATCCCCTGGCGGACGAAGCGCACGTCGTTGTGGACCAGCGAGTAGGGCACGACGAGCTGCCGGCATGCGCCCACCTTCACCCAGTAGGGCAGGTCGTCGTCATAGGCGTCGCTGTCGTATTCGTAGCCGGCGTCGAGCAGCATCGCCCGCGTATGGATCGACGGCGCGTAGCGCGTGTACCAGCCGGCCGGCCGCGTGCCGATCGTCGCTGCGATGCTCTCGGTCGCCAGCCGGATATGCTCGCGCTCGGCGCTTTCGTCGAGATTGGTATGGAACTCCCAGCGCAGGCCGTGGCCCGCGACGTCCCACCCGGCCTCACGCATGGCGGCGCAGGCTTCCGGGTTGCGTTCGAGGGCACGCGCGATCGCGAACACCGTGCAGGGCAGCTTTCGTTTGCCGAACATGCGATACAGCCGCCAGAACCCCACCCGGCTGCCGTAGAGGAACATGCTCTCGGCAGCGAGATCGCGGCCCTTCACGGCGGCGGTCGCCCCTTCCGTCAGGCCGGTCTCGGAGGCCGCATCGCCGTCGGGAATCGCATACTCGCCCCCCTCCTCGTAGTTGATGACGAAGTTCACGGCGACATGGGCACCGTTCGGCCAGCGCGGATCCGGCGGATTTCGTCCATAACCGACGAAATCACGAACGCGGCCAGCTTCTTCGTCGGTCATGTCTCTTCTCCTGAACGGCTATTGCACCAGCGGACAGCCATTCTCCGAAAGCGGCCGGAAGGCCTGGTCCGCAGGAATGGTCTCGACCGTCTTGTAATAGTCCCATCCCTGACGGCTTTCAGCGGGAGACTTGATCTGGAAGAGATAGGCCGTGTGCAGGACCCGGCCGTCCGCCCGGATCTGGCTCCTGCCGAAGACATCGTCGTCTGGGGCCATCGCCTTCATCCGCTCGACGGCGGCACGCCCCGACTTCTTGGCCTCGGCGGCACCGATGGCGGCGGCGGCCTTCAGGTAATGCGCCGTCGCGGCATAGCAGGCAGCCTGCGGCGCTGTCGGTGCGGCGCCGGACAGCGCCTGGCGCACGCGCCCGGAGAAGGCCCGCGTGCGATCGTTGAGATCCCAGTAGAAGGTCTCGGTCAGCGCGAGCCCCTGCGCCGCCTCGAGGCCGATCGCATGGATGTCCGAGATCTGCAGCAGCAGCGCCGCCAGCCGGGCGCCGCCGCGCGTCACGCCGAACTCGGCGGCCTGCTTAATGGCGTTGGTCGTGTCGTTGCCGGCATTGGCAAGCGCGATGATCTTCGCGCCGGACGCCTGCGCCTGCACCAGGGCCGACGAAAAATCGGTGGTCGGAAACGGCAGGCGGACGCTTCCCGCCACCTTGCCGCCGGTCGCCTTAACCCGCTGGGCCGTGTCGTTCTCCAGCGAATGGCCGAAGGCATAGTTCGCGGTGATGAAGAACCAGGTGTCGCCGCCGTTCTTCACCAGCGCATCGCCGATCACGCGCGCCAGCATGTTGGTGTCGTAGCACCAATGCACGGTGTTCGGCGTGCAGTGCTTGCCCGTCAGGTCGCTGACGCCGGCGCAGGGCATCACGATCTTGTCCTTCTCGCGCGCGAGGCCTGCGATGGCGAGCGCTATGGCGGAATTCTGGATGTCGAGGATGACGTCGACGCCTTCCTGGTCATACCACTGGCGGGCGATGCTGGCCCCGATATCCGGCTTGTTCTGGTGGTTGGCGCTCACGACCTCGACGTTCAGCCCCAGCGTGGCCGCCATTTCCTGAACGGCCTGCCGCGCGCAGGCGACGGAGCCCGGACCGCCATTGTCGCGATAGGGCCCTGACTGGTCGTTAAGGACACCGACCTTGAGCGTCGGTTTCGCCTGTGCCCGCGCCGAATGCGCGACCATGCCCAAGGCGGCCGAACCCGCGAGCGCTGCTCTTCTGGTCAACATCGTGCCTGTCTCCTTGCGCTGTCGTTTTCATCGGGCGACGAAGCCGCCGTCGACGCACCACACCTGCCCCGTCACGAAGCTTGCCCGCGGCGAGGCGAGAAAGAGGATCACTTCGGCGACTTCACCGGGCTCCCCGAAGCGGCCGAGGGGAATGCCGCCGATCAACTCGGCGCGGCGCGTTGCGTCCTGCCGTGCCGCCGCCGTCATCGCCGTGGCGATCGGGCCGGGCCCGACGGCGTTTACCCGCAGGCCCACCGGTGCGAACTCGAGCGCCAGCGAGCGGACGAGGCCGTTGAGGCCGGCCTTGCTGGCAGCGTAGGCCGCCGCGGAGGGATGGCCGACCAGGCCGATCTGACTGGAGATGACGACGATGGCCGGCGCCGTGGCGGTACTCGCCCGCAGAAAGGGCAGAGCGGCCCGCGTGACCTGGAAGGCCCCTGTCAGGTTGATCTCCAGCAAGCGATCCCAGGCGCCATCGCTCATCTCGCTGGTCTGCGTCCGCGTCAGGATGCCGGCCGAGTACACGACGGCGTCGAGGGCGCCGAGGCTCGCGACGAGAGCTTCGATCGTTCCGGCAATCGCCGCACGGTCGGTGATGTCGAGCGGCATCGTGGCGATGTCCGGCCGACGCTCGGCAACGTCGCTCGCCTCGGCTTCCGACAAGACGGTCGCCGCCACACGAGCCCCTCGCTCGGCGGCAAGCATTGCCGTCGCCAGGCCCATTCCCGATCCGCCGCCGATCACCAGCAGACGGCGCCCGGCCAGCGCAGGATCCAGGTAGGAAGCTTCCACCAATGCCGATACCCCTCTAGGCGGTGCGCTTGACAGGAGGTCGCGCCGAGGCAGATACGAAGGCCCGCTCTTTCCCTCGGAGACAGGAAAATTGGCCAAGGCCGCGCGCGCAGAAGCTCCCAAACGAAGAGGGCGACCGCCCACCGACGAGCAAGCGGTTCTCGACGCGGCGATCGACCTGGTGAAGAACGAGGGCGCAGCGCTGGCCACGATGGACGCGATCGCCCGACGTGCCGGCATCACCAAGATAACGCTCTATCGTCGCTGGCCGTCCAAGGGCACCCTGCTGGCCGACGCGCTCCTTCATGAACTGCGCAAGACGGCGCCGCTCGACACGTCGGTGCCGCCATACGACGCCATCGTCGGGCACGTCATCGCCTTCACGCGGGGCCTGAGCGGCACGCTCGGGGTCCTGTTCGAGCGGGTGATCGCCGAGAGCCTGACCGACGCCGACGCCCGTGTCGCCTTCCGCGACCGCTACCTCGCCCTTCGCCGACAGACCGCGATCCAGATCATCAGGCGCGGCCTCGCCGACGGATCGTTCGATTTTCCCGGCACGGCCGAAGAGCGTCACGACGAGCTCTACGGCGCCCTCTTCTACCGCTTCCTCTTCAAGGTCGGGTCGCTGAGCGAAGCGGCCGCCGTCAAGCTCGTCCGCAACGTCCTGAAGCCCGGCCCCACGCGGCAGGGAGCTTCCTAGAACCGGGTCGTTCAAGGCGCCCTCCTCGTCCTGCGATCTAGGGCGACCCTTCGGGTATTTGCGCCGCCTTCATATAGAAGCCGTAGGCGCGCTCGTGGGCAGCGCGGGCCTCCGCCGACAGCGGCGTCTCGAGCCGCGTCTCGGCATGGAAGTGACCGTAGCGGTCCGTGCCCCGGACCAGCAGCGCGCTCGAGCGCAACCCGTTCTTCGGGCGGACATGCGCCGGCACGTAGCTGATCCCAAGACCGATACGGCGATCGTCGCTGTTGTTCGCTCCCGAGGAATGGATCGTATAGGTGTTGTGCAGCGACATCTCGCCGGCCTGCAGCGGCACGAGGGTTCCGTCGCTGTCTGCGAAGCGGTCATGAATGGCGCGGCCGCGCCGGATGATGTTGCCGCCGCCCGGCTTCTCGGTGTGCTCGACGAAGCCCCCGCGATGGCTGCCGGCGATCATGCGCATGCAGCCCGCCCGCTCCGACGCGTCGGAGAGCGCCACCCACGCCGTCACCTGTTCTGGCGGGTCGAGGAAGAAATAGGCGTCGTCCTGATGCCACAGCGTGAACACTTCCGCGTGTGCTTCCTTGGTCCACAAGGTCGTGTGATAGACCAGGATATCAGGACCGATCAGGTCCTCGACGGCATCGAGCACCTTCGGGTGATGGACAATGGCGTCGGCCCATCCGAACAGCAGATAGGGCTTCGATTTCTCCGGGAAGCCGATGGCCTTGCCCGCCGTGCGTTCGTAGGCCTCGAGCTCACCGCGGAACGATCGGACTTCGTCGGCCGTCAGGACCGGGACCGGGCCGGTGAAGCCGTCGCGCGCGTACTGTTCGACCTGGATGGAGGAAAGTCGGGCTGCCATTGCCGTATCTCCATTTTGTTACTCTAGTAACATTAATGAAGATGCGGACGGGCTTGTCAATCCCGCCGCTCGCCGGCCGATGCGTCATCGACCGGCAAAGCTTTGCGCGACTGCGTCTTTCGATCGGCCCGCCGCGATCTCCGAGATCCGCCCCATGATGCGGCCCCAGCCTGAGCTCATGGCGTCGTAGGCGAAATCGTTCTGCGGCGAGCGGAAGCCGGCATGGACGAGCCTGAGGCGCGTGCCGCTGCCCGACGGCGTCAGTGTCCAGGTGACGACGCTGTCGAGCACCGAGCCGTACTTCGCGTTGTCGGTCGAGCCGCCCTTCCAGCTGTAGGCGAGCCGTTCGTGTGGCACCACCTCCAGAACTTCGCATTGCACGACGCCGTCCCAATTTCCCATCGGCTGCGTCCGAAAGGTGAAGCGTTTGCCGACAACCGGCGCGAAATCGTTCGGCATCAGCCAGCGGCCGACCAGCTCGGATTCCGTCAGGGCATGCCAGACCTTCTCCGGCGCATGCGGCAGGATCTCCTCGACCACGATGTCGCGCACGCTATCAACCGCGGCGGGGCGTCTTGCGGGGTCGGTCATCGTCCATCTCCTCGAGCAGGGATCTCAGATTGGTGAAGCGTTCGCGCCAGAAGGCGCCGTAGTGGCCGATCCAGTCGACCAGCGGCGCCAATCCATGCGGTTCGCAGCGATAGTGAACGTGCCGCCCTTCCCGGCGCTCGACGAGCAGGCCGGCCTCCTTGAGCGACCGCACATGCTGCGAGATCGCGGGCTGCGAGACGTCGTTGCGCGCGGTCAGCGCGCCCACGGTCAGTTCGCCCGCCGCAGCGATCTGCTCGTACACCGCCCGCCGGGTCGGATCGGCCAGGGTACGCAGGACGGTCGCGAGGTCACCAGCGGGGGTCATGACGAATCCATAAGTATTTACTTATGTATTGTCAAATGACGCAGCGGCACCTGCCGGGCAGCGTTGCAGGCGCCCTCAGCGCTTCACGAGCTTGTCGATGCCGAGAATGAGCAGACCGAAGACCAGGCCCCAGAAGGCCGAGCCCACCCCCATCAGGGTGATGCCGGAAACGGTGACGGCGAGCGTTCCCGCCGCCGCCAGCCGGTCCTGGTCGCCGGCCAGCGCGCTGCCCATCGCGCCGGCCATCGAGCCCAGCAGCGCCGTGCCCGCGACGGTGGCCAGCAAGGCCGGCGGCAGGGCGCCGAACAGGCCGACCAGCGAGGCGCCGAACAGGCCGATCAGTGCCCAGAAGAGCGCATAGAACGGCCCGGTCATCCAGCGCTTCGCGGGATCGGGATGGGCGTCGGGGCCGGTGCAGAGCGCGGCCGAAATCGCCGCCAGGTTGGAGGTGTGGGCGCCCACGAACGCCGTGCCGAGCGACGCTGCGCCCGTGACGGCGAGGATCGGCTGGGTCGGCGGCTGGTAGCCCGACGCGCGCAGCACCGCGAAGCCCGGCAGGTTCTGCGACGCCATGGTCACGAGATAGAGCGGCACGCCGAGCCCGATCAGGGTTGCGGGATCCCAAACCGGTGCAGTGAACACGACGGAGGTGAGCCCGATCGGCGGCAACGGCTTCACGAGACCGAGCGACCAGGCGAGCAGGCCGCCGGCCACCAGGACGACCAGCGACGCCAGCGCCGGCAGGAAGGCGCGCACGACCAAGAACAAAGCGAGCAGCGGCAGCACCAGCAGCGGCGAGGTCGGCACATGCTCGACCATCGCCATGACCAGGCGCAGCAGGATGCCGGCCAGCATGGCGGCGGCGATGCTGGCGGGGATCCGCTCGATCAGCCGGCCGAGCGGCCGCACCGCGGCGGTGAGCAGGATCAGCACGGCCGCCAGCACGAAGGCGCCGACCGCCGCCGCGAAGCTTGGCACACCGGTGGTCGAGGCGATCAGCGCCGCGCCGGGCGTCGACCAGGCAGCAATGATGGGCATGCGATAGCGCAGGCTCAGCACCAGCGCGCTGAACGCGGTGGCGAGCGAGAGGCCCGACACCCACGAACTCGCCTGCTCCGGCGTGGCGCCGACTGTCTGCGCGGCGGCCAAAATGATCGGCAGCGTGCCGCCCGCGCCGGCGATGGTCGCGACCAAGGCAGCGGCCGCAACCGAAACCAATCCTCCCGACTTCACGACCGACTCCTACTTGTTGGCGGTATCGACCATCGCCTGCAGGAGAATCTGTGCGCCGGCACCGACATCGTCGCGGGTCGCGTCCTCGATCTCGTTGTGGCTGATGCCGTCCTTGCACGGCACGAAGATCATGGCGGTCGGCGCGACGCGGCTGACGTAGCAAGCGTCGTGCCCGGCGCCGCTCACGATATCCATGTGGGCATAGCCTGCCTGCTCTGCCCCGCGACGCACGGCGCTGACCAGCTCCCGGGCAAAGGGCGACGCCGGGAAGTGCCAGATCTGCTCGATCTTCACGTCGAGGCGATGGCGCTTGGCAATGTCCGCCGCTGCGGCCCGCATGTCGGCGTCCATCCTGGTGAGCTCATCATTGTCGGGATGGCGGAAGTCGAGCGTCATGAACACGCGGCCCGGGATGGTGTTGCGCGCCTGCGGCAGGCTGTCGATCACGCCCACCGTCGAGCGGCCGTTCGGCCGGTTGCCGATGCGACGGGCCTCGACGATCAATTCGGCAGCGCCGACCAGCGCATCGCGACGGCCTTCCATGGGGGTGGTCCCGGCGTGGCTTTCCATGCCCGTCCAATGGATCTCGTACCAGCGCTGGCCTTGTGCGCCGGTCACGACGCCGATCGTCTTCTTCTCGCGCTCGAGGATCGGCCCCTGCTCGATATGGGCCTCGAAGAAGGCGCCGACCTGGCGGCCGCCGACCGGCTCTTTGCCGTCGTAGCCGATCTGCTTCAGGGCCTCGCCGAAGGTGACGCCGTCGCGATCCTTGATGGCGAGCGCATAGTCGAGCTTGAAGGCGCCGCCGAACACGCCCGACGCCACCATCGCCGGCGCGAAGCGGCAGCCCTCCTCGTTGGTCCAGACGGCGACCTCGATCGGCGCCTCGGTGACGTAGTTGGAATCGTGCAGCACCCGCAGCACCTCGAGGCCTGCCATCACCCCGTAGGCGCCGTCGAACTTGCCGCCGGTCGGCTGGGTGTCGAGATGGCTGCCGGTCATCACCGGCGGCTTGGAGGGATCGCGGCCCTCGCGGCGCGCGAAGACGTTGCCGACCTGGTCGACCTTGATGGTGCAGCCCGCCTCCTTGGCCCAGCGCACGAAGAGATCGCGCCCCTGCCGGTCGAGATCGGTCAGCGCAATGCGGCAGACGCCACCCTTCTCGGTGCCGCCGATCTGGCCCAGCTCCATCAGGCTCGCCCACAGCCGGTCGAAATCGACGCGCAGATTGGCTCGGGAATCGGCGGGGGCGGCGGGCTTCATGGCAACTCCAGGCAGTGCAGGACCCGCGACCATAGCAAATGCCAGCCAGCGAAACGAAGTGCTTGAGCCGCAGGTCAGCGTCTTGCAAGGGTGCGGGCAGAGGAGTTCCCAACTGATGCTTCCGCTGTCCGACACGCTCGTTCTCGACCTCACGCAAGTCATCGCCGGACCGACCGCCGGCCAGATCCTGGGCGACATGGGCGCCGACGTGATCAAGGTCGAACCGTTGAACGGCGAACATTTCCGCCCGCATTTCGGCGGCGCCTGGGTTCCCTCGATGAACCGCAACAAGCGCGGCCTCGCGCTTGACCTCAGGACCGCGGGCGGCCGCGACGTGCTGATGCGGTTGGTGCACAAGGCCGACGTCTTCATGGAGGCCTTCACGCCGGGCGTGATTGACAAGCTGGGCTTCGGCTGGGACGTCGTCTCGCAGGAGAACCCGCGGCTCGTCTACGCCTCGGTCTCGGGCTACGGCCAGACCGGCCCCTATGCCGGCCGCGCCGGCTACGATCCCTGCATCCAGGCCGAGATCGGCCTGATGGATGCGACCGGGCCGGACGGCGGCGAGATGTGCCGCGTCGGCACCGCCGCCATCGATTACTGCACCGGCTCGTTCTGCGCCGCCGGCATCGCCTTCGCGCTGCTCGGCCGCCACAAGACCGGCAAGGGCCAGCGCCTCGACCTCTCGCTGTTCGATGTCGGCATGCACATGATGAGCCACTGGATCACCAATCACGGCCTCACCGGCGAGGACCCGATCCGCATGGGCACCTCCAACTCGATCCTCTCGCCGCTGCGCGTCTTCCCGACCAAGACGCGGCCGATCTTCGTGGCCGGCACCAACGATGCCTTCTGGCGCCTGCTCTGCACCGCGCTCGGCAAGCAGGACTGGCTGGCCGACAAACGCTTCGCCACCAATGCCGACCGCGTCGCCAACCGCGCCATCCTCGAGCCCATGATCGAGGCGCATTTCCTCGAGCACACGGCGGACGAGCTGCTCGACAAGCTGATCCCGGCCGGCATGGCCTGCGGCGCCGCCTACAAGGTGAGCGACGTCATGGTGAGCGCGCATGCCGAGGCGCGCGGCAGCGTGCTCGAGATCGACTATCCCGGCATCGGGCCGGTGAAGTCGGCCGCCAATCCACTGAAGCTCTCCGACGCGGCTGTCGAGACGCGGCGCAAGGCGCCGGCGGTCGGCGAACATACGGTCGAGATCATGCACGAAGTGGGCTATAGCGATTCCGATATCGCCGCCCTCCGCGACGCAAAGGCCATCGCCACCTCATGAAAATCGTCTATTCCGACAAGCACGCCGGCCACGACCCGCAGACCTTCATCGTCCGTGGCGTGAAGCAGCGCAGCGCCGAGCAGCCGGAACGTGCCACACGCCTGCTCGCGGCCGCGACGGCCGCGGGCCACGAAGTCCTGCCGCCCCGGGCCTTCGGCAGCGCCCCTGCCGCCACGGTGCACACGCCGGAATATCTCGACTTCCTGCAGATCGCGGCGCGCGAATGGGCCAAGCTGCCCGGCGCCGGGCCGGAGGTCGTGCCCAACGTCCATCCCGCGCGCGCCCATGCCTCCTATCCGAAGGCGCTGTCCGGCCGTGCCGGCTGGCATCAGGTCGACATGGCCTGTCCGATCGGGCCGCACACTTGGGAGGCAGCCCTTGCCGCCACGGAAGTGGCGACCACCGTGGCCGACATGGTTCTCGCCGGCGAGCGGCAGGCCTACGCGCTCTGCCGGCCGCCGGGCCATCACGCCTATGCCGACATGGCGGGCGGCTTCTGCTTCCTGAACAACACGGCCGTCGCCGCCCAGCGCCTGCGCAGCAAGCACGCCCGCGTCGCGGTGCTGGATGTCGACGTGCATCACGGCAACGGCACGCAGGGCATCTTCTACGAGCGCGACGACGTGCTCACGGTCTCGATC
>Ga0209933_1000612_pt1 | contig 57491 bp, 37 predicted proteins | sample ThiBiot_300_biof_FD_183944 | JGI IMG/M metagenome (GOLD analysis project Ga0209933, IMG submission 183944) | Wastewater bioreactor microbial communities from Cape Town, South Africa - Thiocy_cont_300_biof (SPAdes) | ecosystem: Engineered > Bioremediation > Thiocyanate > Unclassified | place...
AACAATTCAGAAGCGACACGGAAGCTTAACCGCCGGGTCGAAATGACAGTATTAAAACCGTAGAGACGCGATACCTCGCGTCTCCTACGCGTCAGCAATAATCCAGATTAACTGAAAACCACCTGGTCAGGAGACGCAAGGATGCGTCTCTACGCTTTTCGGCCTAGCCACAACCCGACTATTACGAGCGCCGTACCTGCCAGTGTGTACCCTGTGATGGGTTCGTCCATAAGTAGATACGAGTAAGCGAAACCGAAAATCGGGCAAAGAAAAAGCCAGAGTGAGGCCCGGATTGGATCTTGCCGAACCAGATAAAACCACAATTGCAAAGCCGCTACAGATACGGGCAGAATGAGCCAAAATAGCGATACCCAAAATCGCATGTCGTAATGAGACGACGAGAAATCGGCAAACAGCAGTGTAAAAGGGACCAATTGTAACCCACCCAGAAATACCTGCCATCCATTGATAACCAGGTTCGGTAGCCGCCATTCGAAACGGGCATAATAGACCGTTGCCGCCGACACCGAAATCATGCCCACCAGCAAAATCAATAACCCTTCTACCGTGGCATAGCTGTTTTGCAGAAGCGGATAGGTAGCAACCCCTACCCCAACCAGGCCCAGCAATAACCCGCCGATTTCGTTCCAGCCCGGTTTCCGACGCAACCATAGAGCCGATAGTAGGGCAATAAACAATGGATTCGTAGCGGTAGACAGGCTTCCAATCCCGGCTGATACCTGTTTTATGGCCAATACAAAAGCACCCAGGTAAATTGTGGTATTCAGGAGGGAGAAGATTAGTAACCGTCCCCATTCGGTACGCGTAGGCCAGGCGTTTGGCATACGTTGCACACTATACGCAAACAGGAGCATTCCACTACCCGCAATTAAAAACCGAATATTCGCCAGAATCAGTGGATGCGCCGACTGTACCCCAAACTTGGTCGCTACCGAAGCCGACGCCCACAAAGCCGCAAAGAGAAGACCGGGAAGAATTGTTTTCATATCAGGTAGCCCAATTCGCGCAGACGGCTCCGAAACCGGGGCAGGTTATCAGTAGCAATCAGAATCCGAAAGCCTTCGGCTTTTACCACAATCGATTTGAGCACCGGGTCCTGAGCCAGCAAGCGAATGAGCGGTTGATTGGTGGAAGCAATGGAGTAGGCCGTCATGTCCGTAATGGATGTCAAGGGATCGGCCTTACTCATGAGTTCATCGAAAAACGTTAGCCAATTGGCGGGCAGATTCGGGGCAACCGATTTACAGAACAGGTCAACCTTGGCTCGAAGCTGCTGTTTGGTTTTACAGTCTTTCAAAAATGTCTCGGGTGTTACGCGAAAACGGGTTGGACTTACCCGCTCGGCATAATTGGCCAGGATGGTCTCGGCTACTACATGTTCAGGATCGCAGAAAATCAGCAACGATTGCTCGTCGAAACGAAGCTCCTGAGTGGCTGTGTTCACTTTAGGAACGTAAGGCGCTTTTGTCCGCCCAAAAATAGAGGCCCCCAGGGCATTGAGCCGAACGTAGCGCAAGCCATCGTAAGCCGAGTAGTAATCGCTGGCAAATTTGCCGGTGGGCGCTTCGTAGGCAATGTCGAGCCAGCCCAGCGAGGCAAATAGAAAAAAACTGCCCAAGAGCGCAGGTCGCTCAACAAACAGATAGGCATTTCCCGAACTCACATTCCGGCGATCCATTGATCCCGCTCGCCACGACACTTCGGCTTCAGTTTCGTAGACTAGAGACGGGTATTCGCCAGCATGGCAGGGCCGTACAGACAAATCATGAATCTGTCCATACGCCAGTATATTTGTTACGGATACCCACTCGCCCACGGGCAGCCGGTTCATCCACTCCAGCAAGGCCAATTCGGCATCCTGCTTATACTGGTACAGACTCACAAACCCATGATTTTTCAGGTCGTTCAATAAAAACAAGACCGTAGCATGTTTTTCGAACGTTTTGCGGAGTTGGATCAGGGCTTCGAGCGAATCGGGGGCTAGTTGGTTCTTCTTCGGCTGATAAGGGGCTAGTATCTGTGCCAGGCAAGCAGTACGAACCAGTGGGAAGTCCGCATTGTCAGGAAAAAATTCACGTAGTCCCAGAAGCTTACGCATTTTTTTCAAGCCATTGGCCGCTACTTTCCCGGAGTTATTGATCGGAATACTGTCCTGCATCCGATACGCAATCAACTTCTGAATGTCTTCAAAAATGATTGTTTCGCCATCTTCCCACCGTAACAGACCGGCAGGAGGTTCGGATGAAGTTCGAATATGGTAGTTTTCGGGCTGTGGATAGGCCGTTTGCAGAAATTTCCGAATGTGTGGAGGCCATTCCAGAATTACATTTCCCTCCCAGCCTTCGCCCTTGTGTGGCAACAGTTTGAACTGACTGATCAATTTCACCGTACCACCACTATAATAATGGTTATCTCGCTCCTTAAGGGTCATTTTGGTACCAATCAGTGGCCCCAACACGTCGGCCGATACTCTCGGGAGCCAGGTCAGTTGCTCGGCGGCCTTCTGAATATCGGTCGGCAAGAAGTTATGAAACAGTCGATACACATCGGCATCACTAAAAACAAACGCTACACTCCAAATCAACCGGGCTTTGTTGGCCGTACTGAGGTCCATTGTTTTCAGGAGCGTATAGGGCAAATTAAGCGACAACCCATCCAGCAAATCCTGACAAGTTTCGACCACTTTACGGGCGTATTTGGCCAGCGACTGCAATCCATCTTTGTTGTAGTTCTGGTCAATATCCCGAATCAGTGCTGGCGAAATAGCAGCCCCTGTTTGCTTAATATATACTTTGGCAATTTCGCTGGCAATGTTGTTTCGGTTTCGCTCACTATTGGTATTGCTTTTGATGAGCGCATCCAGCCTGGTAATTAATTCGATTTGCTCCATACAGTTTACCCTAACAGGAAAGCAATGTCCGACTCACTAAACGACTTCAGGGCCGACGCATCGGCGCTGATTACGGCATTGAAGAGTTCGGCTTTCTTTTCCTGCAATTGCAGAATTTTCTCTTCGATGGTGCCCTGGGTTATCATCTTATACGCCATTACCTTTCGGCTTTGCCCAATTCGGTGGCTTCGGTCGATGGCCTGATTTTCGGCAGCTTTGTTCCACCAGGGGTCAAAAATAAAGACCATATCGGCAGCCGTCAGGTTCAGTCCGGTACCGCCCGTTTTCAGCGTCATCAAAAAAACTTTACAGGCGGGGTCGGTCTGGAACCGCTCAACCAGCCGTTGGCGGTCGCGGGTGGAGCCGCTCATGCTTACGTAGTCGATACCTTGTGCATCCAATTGATCGCCAATTTGTTCGAGAGCGGCCAGGTAGTTGACGAACACCAGCATTTTGTGGCCATTGGCGGCTGCGTCGATGAGTTGCTCCACCAATGTTTCGACTTTGGGCGACTCAATAGCCCCGCCCGATTTTGCTTCGGGAATGCTGGCAATCTGACGAAGCTCATTAAAGGCCTGAAAAATAAAAAACTGGCTTTGCTCCACACCCTTGTCGGCAATCTGACGTTCAATGGCTTCTTTATAGAACAAGCGTCGCTGCTCATAAAAACGCCGTTGTTCGTCCGACATATCTACGTAGAATACCTGCTCAATTTTGTCGGGCAGTTCGGTCAGCACATTTTTCTTCAACCGACGTAGTACAAACGGATAAATTTTCTTCCGAAGCTCAGCAATGGCATCGGGATCATTATGTTTCTGAATGGGAGTCAGGTAGTTATGACCAAATTGCTCAATCGACCCAAACATAGCCGGATTCAGAAACCTGAATAGCGAATAGAGTTCCGACAGGTTGTTTTCGATGGGCGTGCCACTCAAGGCCAACCGATGCTGGGCATTGAGCAACACAACCGCCCGGCTAGCCTGCGACTGGCTATTTTTGATATTCTGCGACTCGTCCAGAATCACGTAGAAGTATGGCCGTTCCCGAAATTTCTCGATGTCGTTTCGGAGCAAAGCATAGGTCGTAAAAATGAGTGAGCACTGGCAGGCCGCATCCAGATCCCGATTGTCGGCGTAGTAGGTATAAGTCGTCAGCCGGGGGTTAAACCGCTCCACTTCCTTCTGCCAGTTGAACAGCAAACTTTTGGGCATCACGATCAGCGTAGGCAAGGTTTCGCCCGGATAAAAGCGCGACAGTAATGTAATCGTTTGCAGAGTTTTACCCAAACCCATGTCGTCGGCCAGGCAACCGTTGAGGCTATATTCATGCAGATGTTCGAGCCATTGCACACCTCGTTTCTGATACGGTCGGAGTGTCGCATCGACCGATGGCAGTCGCGGTTTCTGGCTGGCCAGTTCGTTGAAGCCGGTAAAGAAAGCCCGTGATTTCTGAAAAGCTGCTCCGGCAACGGCCTCGTCCAGCAGATCTTCGGCCAGTGGTAAATCGAAAAACGACAGTTTGACGGTATCTTTTTTACTCTTCTGAAACAGCCGTTCGAGTTTGCGGATATAGGTTTCATTGACCAGCGCATGGCTCCCGTCCGACAACTGAATATAGCGTTGCTGGTTATACTGCCGAATCACATCGAGTAAACCAAGCTTTTGTTCGCCGAAACTTACCGTGGCTTCACCTTCCAGAAAGTCGATTCCATGACTCAGGCTGAGGTTCAATCGGGGTGGATGGGTACTAATGCGATACTGCTTCAGCTTTTCGGCTCCAAACAGTTGGAAGGTTTCGAGCAACCGGGGCAGTTCCTGATAAATAAACGCACCGGCTATTTCCTGTGGCAACACAAACAGGTTACCTTCTACGATATACTGCCCCTGCGATTTTCGCCGTCCTTTCTCTTTAACCGTGTGTTTCTCAATCAACTGGCTTACCTCGTCAATTAACCGGGCCAGTGGCTGGCGCTCTACAATCCGAACGGAAATGGTACGTTCGAGCGGGTTAACATCGGCATAGCGATACAGATCGAACTCATCCAGAAAACCGGCATCGGTGTTCGGTAGCTGCTGGGTCACCCGTACATAGAGCGACTGATCGGCGTCGATTTTCTCAAACACCAGACAGGGCTGGGCCATAATTGGCTCGGTTCCGGTGGTGATTAACCGATAATCGTCGTACTCAACCTGAACATTATCCAGATTCGACAACGCCAACGACAGATATTTGGTCAAATCGCCCGTTGTGAGTGATGTATCAAACAGCGGAACCCGATTAAATGCCGGGCCTACTTCATTAATTTCCACCACCCGCCCTGCCGATAGCACATACCGTTCGTTGAGCAGCAGAAAGTCTTCTTCGTACCGACCCGCCACCAATAGCCGGACACTCGCTTCCAGACTTGTTGGGGCCGACTCGTCGGTGTCGGTTGTTGGATTGGCAATTGCTATAATCTGAAGTCGTAACTCGCCCGTTTCGTCGGTAAACCGAATCGGATGCTGCCGCTCATCAATGACGACGGGGCAATTTCTGATGTAATCAATCAGGTAGTCGTACTGATGAAGGTAGAGCTGGGCCGATGGGTTCTCCCAGTCGATCACGAAGCCATTGCGTTCGCGAAGTTGCTGCATGGCCCGTACCAGATTTCGCAGGGCACCACTATAACCCTGATAATCAGGCTCAACAACAACCTCTTTCTCGTTAATCAGTTGGACATAGCTTCCATCGGTATCGAAACAGAGTTGCACTTTCAGAGCTTCGACTTTGGCAGATGGTGCGGCCTGTGTAGTAGCCGGAAACCGTCGAAACTGATCGAAAAGGGATGAAGCCATGTAACAAAATATGCCGATTGAAACGGCACAAAGATACGCCTTTCGCAGAAATGCCTGACGAAACACGATTTAAAGTCGTTCAATCGAAGAATTCAGAGGGCAAGTCCCTGACTGCTTTTATGGAACGCATTAACATAGTAAATGAAGCCTTACGGGAAAGCAAAGCTTTGAGTTTACGAGCTGCCTCAAACTCAGCGTGTCTTTCGGAGACTTCACGAGCTTGTCGCCACTCAATGATTAGTTCCAGTATTCTTATAAACCGTTTATGAATAGCATTTCTTAACTCAGCTGTTTTACGGTGAGTTTCCTCACTATCTCCATTATGAAGTTTTTGTAAAAGCTTGGCAGTATTGGTGGCTTTCTTATTAGAAGGGTCTACAGCTTCGAAATGGACTGCATCATTCTCATAATCGAAAAAGTAGAGCAGATCATTTTCAACATCATCAATTGGTTCACAGGGGTTCAAATAGCCCCCATCGGGGGTATTTCGCGGCTTCATCATATTGGCATCATGAGATGCCGGGTACAAATTCGACCAAATGTATTTTAACTCAGGTTTCTCATTTTGAGGAACAAAGTGCTCAACATCCATAGCCCATGACGTAAAAAAGGCTTCTTCAGTCAGATAGCATTTTTTGAAAAAACAGTCATCAAAAGCTTCAAATAAATCAGTGTTACGATACGACTCATGGCATTTGGGCTTTTTCAGCGTTTGCTGTTCTGGTGGCAACTGTTGATCGTTTTTATAAGCCTCAAGTTCGTCTAAGTACTTCCTAATTCCGGCATTATCCAGCGACTTCGGAGCTTGTGGGCTTCGCACTATATTAATCATGAAGCAACTGGATTAAGCGTTTTCTAAAATCATCGACTCTAACTCAACCCGAAAGCTGGGCGAAAAATAAGCTTCATTTTCTACAAAAAACTGTTGGAGTTTAGATTTTAACTCTTCCGGTTTATTCTTATTTTCTTTCAGAATTTCATCAACCTTTTTAAATAGCTCATCGGCAATTCCAGAATATTCATTGTTCATACCGAAATGTGATCGCATCAAGTCGGAATAACTACGTCCAACCGCTTCTTCACTGATACGCGTTTCTTTGGTTGTCAAATCAAAAATGGTCGCGTTTTTTATGCTGGCAATTACGGCCGGAGAATGTGTAGCCGCAATGAATTGAATATTAGGAAATAGACTTGTTAATAACGGAAGAACCTGTTCTTGTGATTGAAGATGCAAATGCGTTTCCGGCTCATCAATTAGAACTATTCCACAGGGATTATAGGCAAAACCTCCAACTTGTTTACGGATTAGATCAACACGTATAAACAAGTCCATTAGGATACTGAGTAAAGCAGAGAACCCTTCGGACAAAACATCAAATGTAAGTTGACGGCCATCGGAAAGTTGAATAAAGAACTCGAAATTTTCTCGCTGAAAAACAAGCTGAAGGCTTTCATCTTCAAAAATTTGACGGAAACGCTTAGTCAATATAGAGAAAAAGTTATCTATGTAATCTGACTCATCCTTTTGTTTTTCGATCTGATAGAATGCTTGTTCAACTTTTTTATTAACCAAATATTGTTTAAACTGCTCAATAAAATAATCTGTTGAGTTACTATCAATCAGCTTATTAGTAAAGTCATTATCTTTTGTAACAGTATTAACTACCTTTACTCTACTCTCTCGTTTTGCCTTAAAATAAGAGTAGACAATTAGTGATTTATTCTGTTCCCAAAAACCCTCTACTACTGCATTTATTGATGGTACTACTCGCTCGTACTTATTAAGCTCATTTATCAATCTTTGGCGATAATCATTATCTGTTTCATCATAAAGCTTATAGGTTTTTAGCTTATCATCTCTTTCGTGTTGTAAAGTATCAATATACAATAAAAGAGAGTTAGTATTAGCCTGAAACCATCTACCATCTATGGTTTGCCATCCAGAAATGTAGTTATGTAAATGCTCCAAAATCGTACTCTTCCCTGAGCCATTTTTGCCGGTTAGAATCAAATGGCTGAATGGCTTATAGCCGTGTAAGTCAATATTGAAATCCTTGTACGCGTAACAGTCGTTTACGTACAAGGATTTGATGTAGGGAAATTCTTCTGGTGTAATCATACCCAACGGCTTTTTACAAATTTAACGACAGGCGTTTCTAAAACCCAATCTTCCCTTTTCGGGTGTTGGGTTTCTGGTCGGCGGCCCAGTCGCGCATGTCGGCCAGTTCTTTTTCGAAACCTCCCGATAGAATGGGGAAGCGACACCACGAACGAGGGTCGAGGTTATGGTCGTCAAGATGGAAGGAAGGCGCGTACCGCTCACGTTTCCATTGGTTGCGGCTCCAGAGTTTGAAAAACCGCTCAACCCAAAGCAACAACCGATCCCGGTCGTAACTGCCTGCATAGCGCACTTCAATCATTTTCAAGACCTCTACGGGTGGCTGCTTATCCCGAATGGCACATTCTTCAATCGAGTTCAGCACATCATAGGGCATGAGATCGTCTTCGTCAGTTTGCTTCTTGTCCAGCGGGCGCAGTTCGGCCGTAGGTTGCAGGTTATTAACCACACTCAACCCTTTGACCTTGATCAACTGATCGGACGCTGACGGGTCGCTGACGGTGCCTGTTCGGTCGGCGGGTGTCCATTCGTTTTTTACGTTCAGGCCCACCGTTTCGAGCCAACGCAGCCAGCCCCGCAGAAAATGCTTGTCGATGCCCGTAATGGGCGAAATACTACCGGCCGTGTCGCCATCCATCGTAGCGTATCCCACAGCCGCTTCCGAACGGTTCGACGTACTGAGTAACAGCGCATTGTTCAGGTTCGCCAGCATCCAGATACTCGGAGCCCGCACCCGCGCCTGGATGTTTTGCAACGCCAGATCATCGCTATCCCACGAGAGCTTACGGCCTAGTTGTTCTTCGATCAGTCCCCGGTAGGCTTCAACCAGCCCATTGATGTTGATATTCATGAACGTGGCCCCTATGTCGTCGGCCAGGGTTTTGGCGGAATTGAATGTATCGTCGGAAGAATTTTCGGTGCCCTGATACATGACCGTCAGGAGCTTACCGACCATTTCTTCGGGTGTTTTACAGGTCTGAATGGCCTTGATATAACCCATCTTTTTCTTCACCCCATCCAGACCGATATTTTGAACGGCCATCCGAATCATCAGAAAGACCAGAGCCGCAATGGCCGACGAATCGGCTCCGCCACTCAGCGACAGTACGTACCCATGCGAGCGACTTTTCCGCAGGTAATCGAACAATCCAAGCGCAACGGCACGGGCAAATTCTTCTTCTTTCAGATAACCTCCCCGTTCCCAGGCTTCAAGTTCAGCTTTCTGGATGACAGGAGCAATGTCAGGCCAGTCGAAAGTCGTCGTCACGCGTAGGTTCGGATAGGCCAAAGCGAGATTGGCTCGATTCTGCGTCTGATTCAGGCGGGTAATTTCCACATCCACTACAGCCGAAACAATCAGAAAATCTTCATAGCTCAACCGTGGCCCCGACACCAGCAATTCGCCATTCGACGCCACCATAGCATCGCCGTCGTAGATCATCCGGCCCGCTTCGTTGCCCAGCATGTTGCTGTACACATAACTCACCCCAAAGGATCGTGATGCATCGACTACAAACCGTTCGCGCACCTGCGATTTCAGAAACGCAAAATGGCTGGCTGTCGGATTCAGGATAATGTCGACACCACGCTCATACAGCAGCCGCCCCGGCCGACTAGCTACCCACGCATCTTCGCAAATCTCGAAGCCAATCCGAATACCCGACAAATCGAAAACGACATCGCCAAAGGGATACATAAAATCACCGATTTTGATCTCATCCCGAACGTAAGGTGGCCAGGGCTGGAACCATCGGGTTTCGTAATGAACGCCATTATTGGCCATAAACTGCTTGGCCGTAAAGCCCAGAATCCGTTTGTTCGCTATCAGGCAGGCCACATCAAAGGTGCGATTATTGTGACGCAGCGGCAGGCCTACGGCCACGGCAATTCCACTCGTATGCTCCACAATATCGAGCAGAGAAGCTACGGACTGATCGATGGTATTCTGGGCAAAAAAAGCATCTTCACACCCATAGCCAGAAATACACAACTCGGTCAGGCACAGCAGGCTTACATTCTGCCGCTGTGCTTCCTCTATGGCGTTGATAATATTTTGTTTGTTATGTTCCCAGGCTAACGGGATTTGATTCAGGACTCCAGCGGCAATTTTCAGAAGTTTCATATTCAATGGCGAAAGAGCGAACGAGTGAAAGAGCGAACAGCTGCCAATAGCAACTACATACACAAGGCTCGTCGCTCATGAGATAATCGTCTGCAAGAATAACAAAGATGGAGGGAAAATAGATTTATAGCGGGCAAACAATAATATTTCGGCCGCTTTTGCGGAGTTACAGCTTACCGGAATACACGATTAGTTCCTTTCAGGCAACACTGGCCCTTTCCCGCAGCACGGCCTCTGCCTGAAAACGGCCTTTAAAATAGAGGTAGGAGCCAATGACCAACACGATGTAGAGAGCAGCCATAATGTAGGCTCCGTAGATAAAAAATTCACGGTAGCTGATCGTGGCATGGCCAAAGTTCTTGTAGAGCAATACGCCTACACTGCCCAGATAGCCATACCAATCGGCCAACGTGACAATAAAACCAACCGTACTGACATAACGGAACGAGGCAATTAATCGCTCAAAATACAAGCCATTGCAAGGCACATAGGCCATATACAAGCCCAACCCTGTCAGCAGAAACCAGTTACCGGGCGATAATGTGCCCGTTGCATACGCATACGTGCTCAGGCCCACCAGCGCCCCACCCACCAGCATCAGCCCGTTCAGGAGCGTAAACGCGCGAAAGTTATTGGTCACGCGCTGAAGCATCGCCATAATAATCAGCACCCCAACGGCAATTAGCGTTTCGGTTTTGGCAAAAATGCCCGGATTCTCGACACCCGCGTCTTTTAAAATTTCGGGACCAAAATTATCCCGAAAGTCCCGGAAGGCAGAGAGGAGGACATAGGAAAGGATCAATAGAATCAGGCCGGGGCGAAAATTGGCAACAAAGGCGCGACGCTCATCGGCATCCATCGGTTTGCGTAAGGTCCGCGAGGCCCGGTCTTCGTCGGTTGGGGGCGGCAATAACGTAAGCGCGTAGATAGAAATCAGCATGGGGAGCACAAACAGACTGCCCGTAACAAACGGCAGCCAGAACTCCGAAACTCCCCACGCACTTTTAATGGTCAGGGCCACTGTTTTTACGAAACCAGACGCGAAGATGAACGAAGCTGTCAGCCCAGCCACCAGCGCATCGGTCTGACGGCGTCCTTCCAGGAAACCCAACATAGTTCCATACACTAGCCCGAGTGGCAGGCCATTCAGAAACAGAAAAACGATATTCCAGGGCGCAGGCACCAGCGCAAAGCCCAACAACGCCAGCAACGCCACCCCCACAAAAAAGAGAATGTTAACCGCCCGACGGCTGGGTGACATCTCCGACACAACTTTTACGCCAATGCCTTTCGACACGGCATAGCCAAACACCTGCGCCGTGACGAGCCATATTTTATAGCTCACTCCGGCAAACATCATTCCCTCGAACGTAACCGCCGTAATCCCCCGACGAAAGGCATACATACAGGCATACGTACAAAACGCGACAGTAGCGCCATACAGAACGAACGCCGTTGGGTTACGAAGAAAAGCGGGTGATTTCACAAGGGGGAGTTTATGTTGATGAATGAGGTATCAGTCAGCCTTCGGCTGTCTCTAGTCGGCTGCGTCTAAAAATAAATATAAGGCTTTAATCTGGTCATTTTCAATAACGGCCACATCCATACCCGTTGCTACGGGCTGAACTCCCTGCGGACCAAGATTCCAGGAGATGACTTGTATTGTATGGTTCAACAGATAAATGGCCTTCTTTAGCGCTGTTAGCTTCCACTACTTTAACGCAAGATAAGCAACTTAGAGTAACTATGTTTGATACGATCATTTTGTGTGACCCCATCGGGGTCAAATGTTTATAGCTTAACCGATCTCCTATAGACATTTGACCCCGACGGGGTCATACAAAAAGGCTAATTCCAAATTGGCTTGTTGCTTGAGAATCCATTGAACGAAGCCTAAAAGTCTCGTTACAACCCGCTCATTCTCGATTGTAACACCTCATTTCCGATCAATAATCGCCGTTCTGTTGGCGGTAATGTTCGGCACGCTGATCGGCCCGGTCGTCCATTTCGGGGCCTTTCTGGATTTTGCGCCAGTCGAACGGTTTTTTGTAGGGTTTCATTGCTGCCTGTGGGTCGAAAACGCGAGCATCGGGCAGTACCGCGTCGTAAGGGTGAAAATCAGGTTTGTCGGTAAAAAAATCCTGCAGGAGCGAAGCCGTCTGGTCGTACTGGTTCACATACGGAACGCCCAAGATGTTATACATCACCTTCAGGATCGAGCCGAAATTGGCATGGGTGTGCGATACATATCCACGCTTTACATACGGCCCCGCCATCATTAATAGCGATCGGTGCGCATCTACGTGGTCAACACCGCCCTGTGGGTCATCTTCCGTAATGATGACGAGCATGTTTTTCCAGTATTTCGTGCGCGACAGAAAATGCAGTACCCGACCCACTGCCAGATCGTTATCGGCCATGTATGAGTGCAGATAGGGATAACCAAAATCAGGTCGCGGACCAGCACCGTGATCGTTCGGTATCTGCATCGTTACGAGTTGCGGCATGGTTTGCTTGCTCTTGCCTAACCACTTAGCCGTAAACTCCCGCTCGAACTGCTCCATCCGATACTGGTCAGGCACGTTGGTATTATACCCGGCATAATCGCGGGAGGTATGCGGATACACGGCTTTCGGCATGGGGAACACCACCGGCTGAGCCGCGCCAAACTGGGTAGTTGTCCACTCTTCGACTGATCCGGCATATTCATTCGCTTCCCCAAAATTGTAGAACGGGATTTTGTTGCGTTCAAGCGCTTCCCAGAGTCCACCGATTTCGTTGTAATCTTCCGGGTCAATAGCACCTGATGTTTTGGGGAAACGCCGACCCGGCGCTTTTGAATCGGCATCGAATCGCCCTTTCGAGGCCGCATTGGCCTCCACCCACTCATTCGGAATCGTGCCCATCATCCAGTGATGTCCGTGAATACTGGCATCCGAATCGCAGTAAAAATTATCCGAAAATGCAAACTGACGTGCTACTCCCAGGTGATTGGGCATCACATCGGCGGCCGTGATCCGAACGCTATCGAGGGCAGTATCGGTTGTTCGACCGCTATTGCCACGACTGGTCGACACTCGGGTTTTGATGGTTACCCCCTGCCCAAATCGGGCCAGCGTTGAATCCCCATTGCCCGTTCGTAGTTGGCCTAACACCTCGTCGTAGGTACGATTTTCTTTCGTGATGTAGACAATGTATTTGATGGGCGACTTACTGGCTGGGGTCGGCCGTATATTGGGCAAAGCGGGTAAGGGATTGCGGCCATCGTCGGTAATGGTAACGGCCTGATAGGTATTTTCCAGAACCTGCTTTGTGTAGGTGGTCAGTTGGGTTTTCTCCGGCACGGGAATGGCCTGAAATGTACCGAGTTGAATATCGCCAATGTAGGTTCCCTGTGGCGGCTTCACGAAACTGGCCCCTCCGTTTGGACCGGCCCCATATCCTCTTGCCGAGATCGCATACAGCATTTTTTCATCCGGCGACAGTGCTACCCGCGTAGGGCCCCAGCCTGTCGGGATTAGTCCGCGAACGGTGCGGGTTGGCACATCGACAACAGCGACGGCATTGAAAGCCAGCAGCGCCACGTACAGCGTTTTTTCGTCTTTGGTCAGCGCCATACCAAATGGCATCAGCCCGCGATACCGATCCAGTTTCGGGTCAATTTTCAGGGCAATGGTTCCGGCCAGTTTGGGAACTGACCGTCCACCGGGTTTATAGTCGATAATGGAAATATTGTCGTTGGTGGCATTGGAAACGTACGCGAATCGACTTCCGACCACCACCGAGTTTGGCGAAGCTCCACCAACCACTTCGGCCTCCTCGATCATTTCGCCAATCTGAACGCCGGTCTTGATTTTACGCACGACCTTGTTGGTCCGCAAACTAACCGTCCAGACACTCATGGCTTCATCGGCCAGGGGGCTTCCCAGGCCCGGTATCCGGCGGCCTTCTGCTTCTACGCCCTCCTCCGACTCTTTGGTATGAGCCGCATACGGCGGAAACTTTAGAGCCGTTGTTTCCTGATTCTCTTTCGTTACGCCAGGTACTTTGGGATAGGCATATAGCCCTACGTTCGCTACGAACGCCAGCTGCCGATCCGGGCTAATGGCCAGGCCGAAGGGTTGCCGTCCGGTCGGAATCGAAGCGGTGATTCGTTTAGTTGCCAGATCAATCCGCACCAACCGGAAATTGGCGCGATCAAGCGCAAGCAATTCATTGCCATTCAGGAGCAGGTCCGATGTAAAACTATCGGTATAGCCATTGCCATCCAGATTAATGCTGTCGATAGTTCGGAGTTGATCGGTGTCGAAGATCAAAACCCGGCCTTTATCGCCGTTGCTCAGGTAAGCCGTTTTGCTGTCGGCAGCAAAGGCAACGCCAAGAAATGAGCCTGCTTTTAACGCTTCAGGAATTTTACCGGCATAATCGGGAACGCGGAGAGCCGTAACCGACTCAGGCTGTGAGGTCCCGGCTCGTGATAACTGCAGAACGGTCAACACTCCGTCGTGCAGCGAAACCGCACGCTGCCCATTGGGCGATATAGCCAGCCCAAACGGATCGTTTGTGATGCGAATGGTTTGGCCTGCGGGCGTCACATAGCGTCCGCTTGGCAGGACAGATCGGCCAGCCGTATCAATTTTGCAGAACTCCGCTCGCCCTGGCACCTGCAAGGTCGTATAGGTACGCTGGGCGAACGCAGGCAGCGAAGCAAAAAACAGGATAGAAAGGAGACTTGCTCTCATAGTTAATTGGCAGAATTCTCTACACGTTGGGCCATTGCCAGATAATAGGCCATATCCGGCGTAGGCAAACCGGGTATTTTCGCCTGTTCGTCCCAGCCACGTACCTGTAGAATTTCCCGAAAATAGGGATTGGTTTCAAAGGCCAGCGCTTCGCCTACGTTCATAGGACCGCCCTGAAACTCCAGCGTTTTCAGACTGGCTTCCGACAGCCGATCAAAGTAAGCCGCATTTTTATAGACCAGATACCGCTTAGCATTCACGTGGTGCTCAATTAGTTGTGCCACTTTCTCCGAAAAACCAAGTTCCCGCAGGTAGTCGGCACCGAGCCGTTCGTGATCGACCGTACCATATCCATCCATGTAGCCATTGGCTAAGTCGGGTGGGAGCAGATGGCCAATATCGTGCAGAAAAGCAGCTACAATGGTTTCTTCATCGGCCCCTGCCTTTTCGGCCAGATAGGCACATTGCAATGCGTGTTCGATCTGGGTTACAGGCTCTCCGTAATAAGCGTCCTGCCCGCCCTGGGCAAAAAGATCAGCGATGACTTGCATAGATTATGTGTACTGAAGGTAAGTTCGTTCAATGCTTCCGTCGTCGAACAGGTCAAAAAGGGCGTACCCCGCTTTCGTTTGCTGATAGGTATCGCTTTTCCACCAGTTTCCCGACACAGCCCCATTGCAGAAGTACGACACACCGTTGTAATCGACCCGGTCGAGCAGGTGCATGTGCCCACTCAAGGCCGCTTTGATGTTTGGGTACTGATAAAATAGTTTCAGCAAATCGGGCGTATTGCTCAACACAAGCCCTCCCGAAATAGCCCAGTTGCCATTCTTTACGTTCGCTTCACTGAAAAAGGCCGTAGGGCTGAAAATAGGAATGTGCGACAGAATCAGCACGGGCGTTTTCGGATTCGTTTTTGCCAGATCGTTCTTCAGCCATTCCAGCTGCTGTGGGTCAATAAAACCTGTATACCATTTGTTTTCAGGCGTCAGCTGAACACTGTCGAGGATGATAAAATGCCAGCCGTTCCGATCAAAGCTACGGTATCGGTCGCCAATACGCATCAGATCGACGGCCCATTTTTTACCATACATCGGGTCATTTTTAGCCTCGTCATATCCCCATACGTCGTGGTTGCCGATGCAGTATTCGATGGGCAGCGAGTTCTCCGCTTTGACGACCGTATGCCAGGCATCCCACTGTTTCTGCACCTCAGCCCGACCCAGCTTCAGCGCATCCATGATTACGTCGCCCCCGTGCAAAACGAACGCGGGCTTATCGGCCTGATTTTGTACATGATGAAAACAGCTCGCCACCCCTTTCATGGGCGTCGTTTCGGGTGTAATGTGCGTATCGCCCACGTAGGCGAATCGAACACTACGCTTGCGGGCCAGATTCTGTGACGACGATTCAGGTGTTAAATCAGGTACAAACGGTAGTAAGCTGGCCGATTTGAGAAGGGTTCGACGGTTCATAGGGTAAAAGCGGATGGACGAAAATAGATCAGTTGGGGCGTCTTCAAGCAGGAATGCGTTAAAAATAAAGGAATCCCCTTAAACGCCCAATAACCGTTCCCGGTAAAAGCCAGGAACGGTTTTAATAATTGGTCCAAACAGACGATTGATGGTTGGCTATTGAATGTTCAATCGTTGGGAATGCCCAGACAATCAGTTATCCAGGCATTCCCAATGAGTTTATTTCAAACTCCACATAGCGGCATTGATGTCGTCGTTACCGCCGTACTGGCTCTGAACAGCCGATGTGTTATTGGCGGCATTATACGACCGTTCTGTAGCTGGATACTGCCAGCGGAGCGGAATTCGCTGACTGTTGCCCGTTCCGGGACCAACCAAAAAGGTTGGTACGCCCGTCCGACGCTGATTATAAAACGCTTCCAGACCCGACTGCTGAGCAAAGGCCAGGTATTTCTGCGTCAGAATCTGCTTCAATCCATCAGCCGAATTGCCCGCATACTTCACCGCCGACTGCGCGTAGTAATCGGCAAAGCTTACACTGACCGTATAGGTATTGAATACTTTATACCCACCATCGGCCGAGAAATACACCGTATTGGCTCCATCTTTCAGCCCATAAAATCCCCACGATGCCAGAATGCCGTTTTTGTAGTAGTCTTCGGCATTGCCAGCCGCCCAGCCCCGATTGATCCCTTCGGCCAGGGAAAACTGTAGTTCAGGATAACCAACAAGGATATAAGGTTCAGCCGTATAGGTGCTATAGTAGTGCTTTCGGTTCTGGAACGAATAAAGCCCCTGATTGGCGTTCGATGACATGATCGCCAGATCTTCGCCCGACGATGCGCCGACAAACGCAGCAAAGTCGGTAGGTTTAAGACCCGCTGCAATTTTGGCCGTAGCCGGTTCAGCGACCACAAACGTGCGTGGATCTTTCAACGAGGTCAGGGTACCCAGATAGGTAGCGGCCATATTTTCGCGCGTGGCATTCTGACCAAAGTTATCGGGGTTCCGATTATACTTGTTGTACTGGTTGTTGTAAATGTATTGCAGGTTATCGTCCATCGATGCCATCAACGGATACTTGGTGGGGTTATTCACCACATCGGCAAATCGCGCTTTAACGTTCAGATCCGTATCTGATTCTTTTTTCGACAGGCTAACCAGCACCCGCAACTTATAACTATTTACCACTTTTTGCCACTTGGCCAGGCTGTTGTTCAGGTAAATGTCGCCCGACAGATTATTGTCGTTTTTGGCAATCAACGAAGTCAGATCGCTATTGGCATCGTCGAGCCATTTCAGAATCTGCACATACACGTCCTTCTGCGAATCATACTTCGGCGTTTGATTGTCGAGTCCCTGTAGTGCCTGTGTCATAGGAATATCGCCCAGGCGCTTGGTCATCTGCTCGAAAAAATAAGCCCGGAAAAATTTACCAAGAGCCGAATAGGCATTCACATCGGGAAGGCCCGCTTTTTTAGCCTCCTGCTCCATTTTTACCACATTTTTCAGCGTCGTATAATACAGCCCGGTCGATGTCCAGGAGTATTCGTTGGTGGCGTAGTAGTTGTAGTTACTGGCGTAGAACTGGTTATAGCGCTGGGAGTCGTTCCAGGCACCACCACCCGCAATGCTGTACATATCGTTCAGTACGCCATTGAATACCAGCGATGCGGGTGCGCTCGTGGGCCGGTTAGGGTCCTGTTCGAGTTGATCGAACGGTTTCTCGCAACTGGTCAGCATCAGGCCCAGCGCCAAAACCGAAAGGAGTATGTGTTTATGAAGTTTCATGATTGTAAAGTCGATAATCGGTTTACCCCTAAAGGGGATTTAGGGGTAAACCGAATGTTAAAACACCAGATTTAGATTGATACCATACCGCCGGGTGGTTGGGGTTTGAAGGCCCGAAACGCCACCTGTCAGATACTGGTCGAGGTCAATGTCTTTGTATTTAGCGAAATACAGCAGGTTACGACCAACCACCGACACACTGGCCTGTTTTACCCCCAGCCGACGCAGGGCGGTCTGTGGCAGCGTGTAACCAATGATTACCTCACGTAGTTTGGCATAGCTCCGATCCATCAGGAAAGACTCTGCCTGCCCATATACTCGGGCGATGTAGTCCTGTGCATACGTTTTGGTCGTGTTGGGTGCGTATTTCAATTCGCCGTAATTCAGGATATTCCCGTTTACGTCGTAGTTAATTGAGCCACTCGTCAGTACAACGCCTTCACCCACATACGATTTGACAGCCTGTACATCATTCTTGCGCGCTTCGCCATAGGCCCCCTGAATGGTTTCGATGTTACGACCGCCCTGGAAAGTTTTCTGCCGGACATAATCGCCAATGATCCCCCCTACTCGCCCATCGAACTGGAAGCTAAAGTTGATGTTTTTGTAGCTGAAGCGGTTATTAAGTCCCCATACAAACTTCGGATTCACATACCCCAGGAACTGAGCCACCGGATTCACAATCGGCCGTCCACCCGCATCGTTGATCAACTGCCCATCGGGCGTACGGATGAACGAACCTGCATAGAACCCGTCGGTCCGGTCGCCAATGTTGATAAAGCGTGAACTGCTGCTGCTCCCCACAAAATAGTTGGAAGCCAGGGTATTGATACCACCTTCGGGATACACTTCTTTCAGCCGCTCGGTATAGGTCGAGTAGTTGGCAACCACGTCCCAGTTGAAGCCTTTAGGCGAACGAATCGCCTGGCCCGTCAGCGAGATTTCTCCGCCTTTTTTCTGGGTCATGATCCCGTTTACCAGTCGGCCCGTGTATCCCGTTGATTCCGAGGAGGGTAGCGTGAAGATACGTGGCCCGTCGTTGCTGATGAAGTAAGCCGCATCCAGCGCCAAGCGGTTGTTCAGGAAGCGAATGTCCAGACCTACCTCCGTTTGCGATGTGGAGTTCGGCTTCAGGTTCGGGTTGTTGAGCGTATTGGTGTAATACGCTGCCGGTTTGTTATTGTACACCAAAGGCAGCGAATATACCGCCGAGTTCTGGTAGGTTGGCCCACCGTACGACGAGCTGTAGTCAACCCCATAGCCCAGCGGATACGAAGCGCCTGGTGTCGTACCAATCGTCGACTGGGTCAGACCGTCTTTAACATTCGCATACGACGCCCGTAGTTTCAGGAATGAGATGCCCAGGTTCGTCGGCAGATTGATATAATCCGACAGAACCGTACTCAGCGCTACCGATGGATAGAAGTATGCATTGTTGCCTTTGGGGAGGGTCGACAGTTTGTCCACGCGGCCTGTTGTGGTCAGCGTCACGTAATCGCGGAAGGTAAAGTCGGCGGAATAATAAGCAGACAATACCCGCATATCGGCCTGAAAATTATTGGCAATCAGTGCATTCGACGAGTTGGCAAAGTTGTATACGCCCGGAACGTTCAGGTAGTTGGTGCTGGCAAAATCGGAATTGTAATTGAACACCCGCGCTTCGCCACCCGCCAGAGCATTGATGGTCAGATCGGGCGTCACTTTTTTGTTGTACTGCAACAGAACCTGGTTGATGTTATCGAACAGGGCCCGACGGTCTTCACGGTAATCGCCCCGCGCTTCTTCCCGGCCGTAGGTAGTGGCCGAATAAGGGAATTTTTCGGTGCGAAGCAGGTTGTAAGTCGTCAACTGCGTTTTAGCTGTCAGTTGCAGCCCATCGGCAAGCTGATACCGCAATGACGCATAACCATATACGTTGTTGTTGTAGTGACCGCGTAACCAGTATTTGGCCAGGAACCAGGGGTTATTGTAGCGTTGATACTCGGCATAAATCTGCTGTGTACCCTCTTTACCCGGCTGCCAGATCTGCTTCATATCGTCGATATTCCAGTCGGCACCACCCCAGGCAATAATATTATAAATCAGCGAGTTCGGCCCGTAATTTACGTCGGGGAAGTTGGGCGTAAACTGCCGATTGTAGTTCAGACTGGTTTCAAAACGCAGCTTCGGCGAAAAGTTATAGCCCCCTGTAATGTTAAAGTTAGCCACATTCAGTTTGGTGTTGGGTACCAGACCACGCTGGTAGTTATACGACAGCGAAAAGCGCATATCGTATTTCTCGCCCGTTGCGGCTACCGCTACGTTATTGTTCGACAGGATACCCGTCTGGATGAACCGACGGAGGTTGTCTTTTCCGCGAGGAGTAAATGGCGTAGGCTGCCGGTCGCTGGTAAACGTAGCTCCATTTGGAAACTTGGTCGTGAATGTCTGACCAGGTACTACCGGACTATCATATTGCGGAATCAGCTGACCGTTCAGAGCTGGTCCCCAAATGTCGTAGTCGCCGTCGTTCAGGCCGTTTCCTTTGCCATCGCCGAAGGCATAAACCCCGTGATCACCAGGGCCGTACTCATCCTGTACTTTCGGAATGGCAATGAATCCCTGATCGAACATCTGGCTCGTGTTCACTTCCACCGAAAAACCACGCTTATCTTTTGTACCGCGTTTGGTCGTAATCAGGATGGCCCCGTTCTTACCCCGGAAACCATACAGGGCGGAGGCCGATGCGCCTTTCAGCACCGTGTAGGTATCGATATCGTCGGCACTGATGTTCCAGGTATCAGACGTGATCGGGATACCATCGACCACAAACAGCACATCGGAGTTACCCCGCAACGAAATGTTCGGGCGGCCCAACAGTTCCGACGAAGCACCGATGGTTAAACCGGCTACTTTTCCTGTGAGCGAGTTAATCGGGTTCGGCTCACGCGCTTTGAGCAGTTGCGCGCCATCGACCGACTGAATGGCCACCCCGGTCTGGCGAATATCTTTCTTGATACCCAGCGCCGTCACGACTATTTCACTCAGGGTAGCCGTACCTACGGCCATGGCCACATCGATTGTGGTCCGGTTACCAACGGCAAACTCCTGAGTTTGATAGCCAATGAAAGAAAACGTCAGCGTACCGTTGGCTGGTACGTTTAGTGAATAGGTTCCATCGGCGCGGGACGTAGTACCTGTGGTGGAGCCTTTAACCACAATGGATACACCCGGTAAGGGTTGATTATCGTCGGCCGAGGTCACTCGCCCTGATACGGTTTGCGCCCAAACCGACAGGATTGGCACCGCACTAACTAAAAACGTCACCAGCAGGCGTCGCAATGAGCCGGTTAGTGACGTTGAAGACAGTAAAAGAGGCTTCATACGTGTTTTGCAGGTTAGTATTGCTTAAGTACTTTTCCGCAAAAGTATGATCCGGCTATTACGCCAGTATTACCCCTATTTTACTTCATTATCAATAAGATAAGACAAGCCGAGCCGAACATTAAGGCAACTTTACCAAATCGTTATTTTTCGGTTTTACAGCCTTTATACGTATACACCTAACCACTGACGGATACTTTCTTCGGCGTAACCGGCTCCCGAACTCATGCCTTTCCCCCCAATACCGGTCACGATTCGAATGGTCGGATCGACATCATACTCGAAGATTTCGGCTGGGGTCTGGCTATAAAAACCGGCCCAGGCTTTTTTGATGGTAATTGGAAACGACACAATCCGTTGGGCTTCGGCCAGCATGAGGTCGTTGATGTAATCCTGCGTATGATAGCCCAGATCTTCAGCCTGGGTAGCGTCGGCATATTCGTGCGAATCCCCCACAATGATCGACCCATCAATGGCTTGCTTGAACAGGATATGAATGCCCCATTTTTTCAGTTCGGCCAGCGAATCGGGTGTTTTGATAGCCGCATACGACGGACATTCCTGAAACGACTCATACCGACGAATGGTCAATCCGGTCAGTATATTGCCGGGCAATTGAAGACCAGCTACAGGTTCGGCCAGGAGCATTTGCAGCTTACTGACAACTAATCCGGCTTTAGCCAAAATTTCCGGGTACAACAGACGAACTTCATGCCCTCCACAAATGAGTACACGCCCCCCTTGAAAACGCTGGCGGTTACTAAGGGTTACGGTAGCTCCTCCCCCATCCGGCTGCACATCAATAACTGCCGAACCTGGTCGATACTCCACACTGTATTTCTGCTGAACATACGCAATGAGCCGGTGAATCATCTGCTCCGGCTCCACACTCATCTCATCAGGGAAAAACAACCCGCCCACTACATAACCTGGCTGCAAGGTAGGGTATTTATCCAGGCACTCCGCTTTGGTCAGCAGCGAACAGGGATAACCAATCTGCCGGTATCGGTCATAAAGCTCATTGGCCAATGTCCACTCATCGTTGTCTGACGCGATGTAGATGGTCCCATTGGCCCGAACAGTCAGGTCAGTTTCCTGCTGAATACGCTGGTAAATCTCCAGGCTCCGACGCCCGTAATCGAACCATCGGCCAGCCAGCCCGGAGGGCAGTAGCCTGAATGGGATAACGATCTTTTTCGAGCAGTAAAACCCGCAGCCCGGCTTTAGCTGCGTGATAGGCATGAAATGTCCCGAGCGCTCCGGCTCCAACAATAATCAGGTCGTAAGTAAGCATATATCGACGTACGTTCCTCCGCTACACTTCAATCTTTTCTTTTTGAGACTCAATCAGAGCCGGTAATTCGGCCAACGACCCAATCAATAAATCATGTGGATACGCTTCCAGTTGATCGCGGGAATGAGTGCCGTTGGTCACTCCCAGATTGAGCGCTACGCCAGCCGCCCGACCCGACAGCAGATCGGAAGGCGTATCGCCAACATTGATCACCGCTTTGGGGCTAGACACGTTTAACCAGTTGATAGCCCGTTCAATCATATGCGGATAAGGCCGTCCACGTTCTACTTCATCGCTGGCGATAGAAAGTTGGATAATACTCTGTGGACCGCCCATGTATCGTTTATCAAGCCCCTCGAGCCAGCCCAGCTTCTCCAGAATAATATCGGTTACAACCCGGTAAAAACCTGTGGTAAGCGCGATGGCAATTCCCTGACTTCGTAGATAGGCAAATGTATCCAGGCAACCTTCGGTTGGCGTAGCCCCATGATCCCGGTAATGCGCTTCCAGAATATGCCGGAAGGTGGCATACGACACATCGACCTGCCGCTGAATGTCGGCATGCAGTTCACCGAGTTGTTCTTTCCAGAGTGTCTCGAACACATACCGTTTGGCCAGGCCCTGCATAGCCAGAATGCGTTCGTCGGTCACGAACAGGCCCGTTTGGGCAGCCGCTTCGGCAAAACACCGCTCCACCTCGTGCTGGTCGGTAACGGTAGTGCCTGCCATATCAAAAACCACTAATTCAATGGGTTGCATGGATTGAATTTATCTGAGGAGGAGTAAAGCAACGGATTTTTTCAGTATGTGCCACCTACTCCATATTAAGAAATAGAGAATATTTTTAGCCGTTCGGCCTAGGTTAAGCCGGAACAGAGGGGCCCATCAATTTCCAGAGAGCTGGTAGCCTCCTCATTTAGTTCGCACAATGGTCAGCTTTTTCAGCAGTTCTTTCCGACCCGTCGCTGGGATCTGAATAGCCGGTCGATGGTCGGTTAGAAACAAATAATTAGATTCCACACGCTCAACGTAGTCGAGATTAATGAGCAACGAACGGGAAAGGCGATAAAAATTAGGTGCCTGAAAGTACTGCGCCAAGTGGCTCAGATTCGTGCTGATATGGTGCGTTTTCCCATTAGTCAGGTACACTTTCACATAAGCCCCGTCGGCTTCAACATAGAGCACTGTTTTGGGAGCCACTTTCTCATACCCTTTATCGACAGGTAGATACAAATACCCCGACGGCGTATTTTCTTCAAGTTCTTTGAGCATCGACTGGAAATAATAGTAGGCCAGTTCGACCTGCAATTTCAACTCGTCGTGCCGGAAAGGTTTGAGCAAATAGGCAGCCGGAAGCGTTTTCTTAGCCGCCTGAAATGTTGACGGCTCCGAATTAGCTGTCAGGTAAATAATGGGCATTCGATGAATTTCCAGCAGTTCACGCGCTGTTGTTATTCCATCAGCACTGGACCCTTCCAACTGGATATCGATCAGCGCCAGATCGGGCCGATGCTGCTTAACAGCTTCCAGGGCCTGATCGAATGTACGCGCAATAGCCACTACCCTATGCCCTGCTTCCTGAAGCGTTTCGCGCAGGTCCATAGCCGTAATGGTTTCATCTTCAACAATCAGAATCGTTAACGGATTCATAATTCCTCACTAACTACAGTTTATAGACCATACTAAACTGCGTTCCCTTTCCGCCTTCTCCCGTGCTGAACGAATAGGTTCCCGATAACTGGGCTACCTGCGCATCGATCAGTGCCATACCAAACGAGGTACGCTGAATTACTGGATTATCGTCCCAAAATGACGTTTCCGTAGTATCGAAACCAGGCCCATTGTCAGCAACTGTGCATTCAAGCTGTGCTCCCCGTTGGCGGCAGCTAATCCAAAGCTGAGGGGTAGCATTAGCAGGAAACGCATATTTACAGGCATTGGTTATCAACTCATTCAGGATCAACCCCATCGGCACAGCTTTATCGACCGTGAGCGACATGGGTACAATGGTAAAATGAGGCTCTAAAGATGCGTATCCAAACGTTTTCAAGACACCCTGCACGAGTTCCCGGACAAATTCGTCCAGATCAATCTGCGCCAGTTTCTCGCCATCATAGAGTCGTCGGTGTACAATTGCCATAGCCTGAATCCGTAATCGACTTTCTTCTACCGCTTTCCTGGCCGATTCGTCCGACAATCGTTTAGCCTGAAGATTCAGCAGACTGGCTACGACCTGTAGATTGTTCTTGACCCGGTGATTCTGCTCTTTCACCAGCGTTTCGTTCTGATGACTAATCCGCTGATTGCGTCGATTAAGCCGAAAAAACACCAGGCTCATAGCCGTTACCAGCGCCAGAAGTAACGATAGGGTAATGGTAAATCGACGCTGACTCTGCAAATTTTCGGTACGTAATATCAATTCACGATGTTGGGCTTTCAGTTGGGCTTCTTTTTTTTCAGTTTCATATTCTACATTGAGCCGGGTAATGGCTCCCTGATGATCGGCCCGAAAGGCATAGTTCTGAAGACTTTCCAACTGCCTCAATCGTTCGTAGGCTAGTTTCCACTGGTTCGTTTTTTCATAATAGCGAACAAGCTGAACATCAATACCTATCTGGGTATCGTAATCGTTCAGATTTCGCAATTTATATCGTTTTTCGGCATCGTTCAGCAATTGCCAGGCCTTGTCGAGCTTTCCGTTATCGAGGTAGATCCCGGCCAGTTGTGACATTACTTTCACTAAAATGTCTGCTTTCTTCTTAGCCTGAAATAAGGTCAATGCCTTCTCCAGATAGGTAGCGGCCTGCGGGTGTCGGGCACTGGCCAGGAGCTCTCCCAGCGCGGCATACACATCGGCGACGCCAACGGTATCGTTCAATCGTCGACAAGCCGCTTCGGCCTCGCTATAGAAGAACAGGCTACTGTCGTACGATGTTCGGGCCTGTGGGCGCTGGCTCGTCCAGATATTTGCGTAGGCCTGCCCCAACCCGATACCCGCTCGGGAAAGGGCAGTATCGGATTTCAAGGCCCGCGCAATATGCATAGCGTATCGGCCATAACGTACTGCCTCTGCCAGATGCCTTTGCTTGATTTCAATGTTACTTAGCCGGTAGTACAGTCGACTGAGCTGTTCCGAGAAACCTTTGGGTTCAAGAATACGAAGTGATTTGATAAAATATCGATGTGCATTCTGATAATCGCCCGTAAACGAGTAGGTTTTCCCATACAGGTAATAGGCTTCTGCCAGCAACAACGAATCCCGTTTTATCAATGCCTCCTGCTCTGTTTGCTGTGCCTTTTGCAGTCGATTGGTCTGCACTTTCAGATAGGAAGGCTCCTGCGCAAGGCCTGGGTGGAACGCAATTAGCCATAACCCTCCAAGGCAAACAAAAAAGGAACGCAAAGAGCACGCCATGGTGTGATAGTCAATAGGTATTCAACAACCCCTCTGCCAGCAAATCTACTCAACCTCTTGTTTATCTAGACAATTATTTTTCCCACAAGAAAAAAATGGTGATTGGCAAGAAAAAGTATAAGGTTGAGGTAGGTTCTCTTGTTACTGATTTTACAATAAGACTTATTTGTAAATATTTACCTGTCAGTAGGTAGCCTTTATTTGTTTCCGCTTTCCGTTTTTGCTCACACCTGCTCAATCAAAACGCTATGGTCAAACTTTACTATCACCCATCCATTCCTCACGCCTGACCAACCTGCGTCCGGGCTAGGTCCACGTCTTAGTGGGTTCTACGAGTCCGGTTAGCTGCTTATTTTTTGGTCTGACCTTCCCTAAGTTTAAGGATCAGTTCCGTTTTATGATCATGTAGCCGCTTTTCTAATCCTACCGGATAAATGTGCGGGTTTACGAAACGCTTTACGCCAGGGTGCAGGCCCGCCAGCTGTTCCTGCACCCGTGCTCGTACGTCATGAATGCCCGGCGAGGTATACACACACTGACCGTCCTGAAATACGGTCACTAGCAAGTCTTCGTGGGGTTGGTCTGCATTAAAACGACGACGCTTGGTAAAATCGAGGGGATCAATCATAGTGGCCGTCCCTGTCGATTCATGCATAACCTCCGTATCATAAATCATGTCGGCCAGAAATCCGCGTTCGTCCCGAAACCGGCGAACCTGCTGAATACCCGGTGTCGATATTTTAATGGCCTGTTCCGACAGCTTCATTTTATAAGACCACTCGCCTGTATCGTTCCGAAGAGCCGCTAGTTTATAAACCCCACCCAGCGCTGGTTGGTCGAATGCAGTAACGAGTTTGGTGCCAACACCCCAAATATTGATTTTGGCTCCCTGCTGCTTCAAACTGTTGATGATTGTTTCGTCGAGGTCATTACTGGCCACGATGTCAGTATCCTCAAACCCGGCGGCATCGAGCAGTTTGCGGGCTTCGATACTCAAATAAGCTAAATCGCCCGAATCGAGTCGGATTCCAGCCAGTCGGTGTCCTTGCTCCCGCAATTTCTTCCCCGTTGCTATTGCATGTCGAACTCCCTGCAAGGTGTCGTAGGTATCGACCAGCAGGGTAACATTGTTGGGCAACACCTGGGCATAGGTGTCGAAGGCATGCTGTTCGTCGTCAAACGACATCACCCAGCTATGAGCGTGTGTTCCCCGAACGGGAATATCGTAAAGCTTACCGGCCAGTACGTTGGAGGTAGCATCACAGCCCCCAATATAAGCCGCCCGGCTGGCTGTCATTCCTCCGTCGATCCCCTGTGCTCTTCGTAAGCCAAACTCAAGCAGTTTATCGGTGTCAACCACCAGCCTCAATCGGGCCGCTTTAGTCGCAATCAACGATTCAAAATTAATCAGATTCAGCAACGGAGTTTCGAGTAATTGGCACTGTAAAATTGGTCCCTGTACCCGAATCATCGGCTCATTTGGAAAAACAACCGTGCCTTCGGGAATGGCCGAAACGCTACAGGTCAGCTTCAAATTGGCCAGATACTCCAGAAAAGCCTCTTCAAACATCGGCTCTCCATCATTCCCCCGGAGCGTTCGGAGGTACCGTAGATCTTTTTTTGAGAAGCCGAAATTCTGGATGTAGCCAATCACATTGGCCAGCCCACAGGCGATTGTAAAGCCCCCATTGAATGGGTTTTTGCGAAAGTATAGATTAAAAACAGCCTCTTTCTCAGCCGTTTTCGATTTCCAGTATCCATATGCCATGGTCACCTGGTACAGGTCCGTCAGCAGGCTTAATGACGTATCGTAAAGCTTATTGGTCATGAGGGCGAAGGTAGTAACTAACAACTTCACAGAAAATTTATGTGCACAAAAACAAAAAATCGATTATTTTGGTCTGATAATTGTGAGGGGCAGTTTTGCGCTACCAACTTAACCGCTCAACATAACGGATCAACTCTACCGCTTATAGCATCAACATGCAGAAGTTAAGCCTATCCCAATCACTTCAGCAAAAGCTATCTCCGCAGCAGATACAATTTATCAAGCTGCTGCAGATACCAACCGCTGAATTAGACACCAGAATTGAAGAAGAACTGGAAATTAATCCAGCCCTGGAAGAGGGTATGGATGAAGAATATGAGCAAAAAGAGGAAGACGATCCGTACGATGAGGTAGACGAATACAAAGACCGTGACGACGATCTGGATATCGATAGTTACATTAAAGACGAAGACTATACGGGCTACAAAATGCAGGGCGACGGTAACTATGCCGAAGAAGAACGCGAAATGCCGCTAGCCACCAGCTCTAGCCTGACCGATGCACTACTCCAGCAATTTGGCTACCTCAACCTGACCGAACAACAGCGAATTGTTGGTCTTCAGCTCATTGGCAGTATCGAAGCCGATGGATATATCCGTCGATCATTGCAGGCAATTGTCAACGATCTGGCCTTTGGGCAGAACGTATTTACCTCTACCGAAGAGGTCGAAGCTATTCTGCATAAAATTCAGTCATTCGATCCCCCTGGCATTGGCGCCCGTACCTTACAGGAGTGCCTGATCCTGCAACTTCGCCGGAAAGACCCGGCCGATCCGTACAACGTACTGGCCATCCGTATCATCGAGGATTTCTTCGATGAATTCTCCAAAAAGCATTACGACAAAATCCAGCGACGACTTAATATTAGCGATGATTCGCTCAAAAAAGTCATTGATATCATCATCAAGCTTAACCCCAAGCCCGGCTCAGTCGAAGATGAAGCCGGAGCCGCCCAGTACCTGGTCCCTGACTTTATTCTGACCAATAACAACGGAAAGCTCGAACTGACGCTGAATTCTAAAAACGCCCCTGAGCTACGGATCAGCCGATCGTTTGCTGATATGCTTGATACCTACGACAAGAGCAAAAAACAGAACAAATCCCTCAAAGAAACGGTCACGTTCGTAAAGCAGAAGCTGGATGCAGCCAAATGGTTTATCGACGCCATCAAACAGCGCCAGCAAACCCTGCTCAAAACGATGAATGCTATTGTTCGTTTCCAGTACGACTTTTTCCTGACAGGCGACGAATCGCGGCTTAAACCCATGATCCTGAAAGATATTGCGACGCTGATCGACATGGACGTTTCGACCGTTTCGCGGGTTGCCAATAGCAAAGCCGTACAGACTGAGTTCGGGATTTATCCACTCAAATATTTCTTCTCAGAAGGTATTTCGACCGATACGGGCGAGGACGTCAGTAGCCGGGAAGTAAAGAATATTTTAAAAGACCTGATCGATGCCGAACCTAAGCTTCATCCCTTATCGGACGATAAACTGGAAAAGATACTCAATGACCGGGGCTACAACATAGCCCGGCGTACCGTTGCCAAATACCGCGAGCAACTCAATATTCCGGTCGCCCGGTTACGAAAACAGCTATAATTGTGAACAATGGATAATGTACAATGAATAGTGTATGAGCTGTATACTCTACTTTTGCATCATCGTTCATCATCATTCGGGGCCGCTCGCGCGGTTCATTATCCATTGACCAACAGTTTTGCCCGTTTTCTTTCGGTTATTTTTCATCCGTTGCTGATGCCAACGCTGTTGTTTGGCGTATTGCTGTTTCAGGTTCCCAGCGTATTGGGTATGGATGCCTTTTCCAGTTCATTACGACTCAGCTTACTGGTTCTGATTTTTGTAGGGACGTTTGCGGTACCATCGCTATTGATCTATTACCTCTTCCGCAGTGGTTACGTCAAAAGCCTTCAACTCAACACGCTTGAAGATCGACGGTTACCGTATTTTCTGACCGCCCTGGTTTATTTATTTCTGGCGTATTTATTCACCTTTCGGATGGAGCTGGTATCGACCGTTGCGCCTGAGATTGGTGTTTTATTAGCCAGTACAGCCATTTCTATACTGTTAGTGGGTCTGATCAGCCTGAGTTGGCAAATTAGCGCCCATAGTGTAGGAATTGGCGGAGTGGTGGGCGTTATCGGCAGCGTCATGCTTAAATTCAGCATCAACGATCTGTTCATCCCGCTGCTCCTGCTTGTACTTCTGACAGGATTTGTAGCAAGTGCCCGACTAAAACTAAATGCCCACACACTCTCACAGATCACCGCTGGTTTAGCCCTGGGGTTTGGTGTCAGTTTACTAACGGTAATTTGGCTCATTTAAGACGTTGTTTAAGGTATTGACTATAAATGGCCAACAACGCCCTTTAGCACGTATGTACGAAAACCTACTTTACGAAGTCACTGAATCCGTTTGTCGGATTACGCTGAATCGCCCGCAGGTATACAATGCCCTGAGCCCGGGGTTGATTCAGGATATTACTTCAGCCATTGAAGCCGCCGGTGCCGATGATGCGGTACGCGTTGTGGTTCTGACGGGCGCAGGCGACAAGGCTTTTTCGTCGGGCGCTGACCTGAAGGAAGGGTTTGCCAAAGCGGCCTCTGTAGGTGGTTCTCTACAATTAGGTGACTCATTGCGGAGCACCTATCATCCCATGATTCGGGCCATTCGAAACCTGCCTAAACCCGTAATTGGGCGAATCAATGGCGTAGCGGCTGGTGCAGGCTGCTCATTAGCGCTGGCCTGTGATCAGATTATATGCGCTGATGAAGCCTACTTCAGTCAGATTTTCATCAACATCGGCCTAATGCCCGATGCAGGCTCCACGTTCTTTCTACCACGGCTGATCGGTCCACAACGTGCGTTTGAGTTATGCAGTACAGGGCGTCGGGTATACGGTCCAGAGGCTGCTCAACTGGGTCTGGTAAGTCATTCTGTCCCCGCCATTGAGCTCGACGATGCTATAAACCAGGTAGTGGCCTATTATGCCTCAGCACCCACCCGTGCCATTGGAGCCATGAAAAAAGTATTGAATCAATCGTTGTATTCAGACCTCGACGACCAGCTTGAACAAGAAGCTGACAATCAGAACACTTTAGGTCAGTCGGCCGATGCGATGGAAGGGATAGGCGCGTTTCTGATGAAAAGAAAACCAAATTTTTCGGGCAAATAGGTTGACAATAGTGCTTTTTATTCCTACTTTTGCACTCCCAATCAACGGGAAATGCATTCGTAGCTCAATTGGATAGAGCACCTGACTACGGATCAGGAGGTTTGGGGTTCGAATCCCTACGAGTGCACTAAGATTATCAGCCACTTAGCTTAAAAACTAAGTGGCTTTTTTATTTAGGTTGCAATACATTTTCTCGGATCGCACAAAAGAGTTAACTTTTACCAAGAGTATATAAAATCATTTAGCTACGTCTGTTTACTGTTTTTAACAACCCTTTCGCTGACTCAGTGTAAAGAACCGTCAGATACGGCTCTTAAGGAAACTGCCCCTATTCCGGACGACAATATGGCGCTGGGCAATCCTGATGGTGCCAAGACATCAGAATCCAGTCCCAATGCTTACCTGGTTACCCGCTCAACCTATTCCCTTTCTTATAACAATTCGACAGGCATAGCCAACTGGTGTAGCTGGCATCTATCAACGGCCTGGAAAGGATCGGCTTCGCGCTATACAGGTAATTTCATCCCCGATCAGACCTTACCTGCCAGCTTCTTTCAGGCTAAGCATAGTGATTATACCAATACGGGTTTCGACAGAGGGCACCTTTGCCCGTCGGATGATCGGGATAGTACAGCCGAAGAAAACCGGACTACGTTTATCCTGACAAACATTGTACCCCAGGCACCACATCTCAACCGGCAAATATGGCTGCGACTGGAAGAGTACTGCCGGAATTAGTACTGAGGGCTGTCCAGATTCTTGCTTATTCACTTCTGTTTCAGCAGTTGCTGGATCAGTCGTTCTAAGTCCGTTTGCCTTTGCTTCATCACTTGTAGTTCCTGTTGATGTTGTTGATTTACCAGTTGCTGCTGCTGAATGGCCTTATCTTGTTGAATGCTATACAGGGTCAATTCTTCCACCTTTTCCAGTAGGGCAGCGTTCATCTTAACCAAATCGACCCCTTCTCTGTTGACCTCATCTGCCGAGGGTATCCCCGGTAAATGGCGGTGCTGGTCGATATAAGCTGCTACTGATGCCAATGGGCGAAGTTGGTAAGAAGGGCTAAAGACTTTATCGCTCCACTCACTAGGGCTGTTGATACGGAGTTTGTACCGGGCTTTGACAACCTCCCCCGTTTTGCTGACTGTCAGAAATTGGTCAGTGGTTCGGGTCGTTGGGCTATCATCTGTTAAGTTGGTTAAGGTTAATCCGCTGGTATTGGCTGACGGACTGACGACTTCCAGGCGGTTAGTGGGAGCTGATGTGCCAATGCCGACGTTCGCCTGATGGCCCAGAACCAGCGCGTTACTAGTCGCTACCCGACTGTTAGCACCAATGGCGATGGCGTTTTTCAGTCCATCTTCCGCCTGGCTGTTGTAGCCCATCAGCACATTGTCGCTGCCATCGGTGATGGCTGTGCCAGATAGGGGGCCAATAATAATATTGCTACTACCTGTGGTAACATTATAACCTGCCTGATAACCCATGAAGGTATTGTTACTACCTGTCGTAACGTTGTAGCCTGCGCTATTTCCTGTAAACGTGTTCTGGGTGCCAGTCGTGCTGTTTGCTCCTGCCGCAGCGCCCAAGAGCGTATTATGCCCGCCAGTCGTATTTAGAAAGCCAGCTCCAAAGCCTAAAAAAGTGTTTTCAGCACCTACATTGTTTTGATAGCCTGCATTTAAGCCGATGAAGGTGTTGGAAAATCCTGTAGTATTCAGAAAACCAGCATGAAAGCCTACAAATGTATTTGCCTCACCTGTAGTATTATTCAGCCCCACTTTAGAGCCCACAAACACATTACCCGATACCTTATTATTATAGCCCGCCGAATCGCCAATGGCAACTATATTGTGTCCATCTTGATTATTGCTACCAGCAGCAACACCAATAAATACATTCGAGTAGCCGCTACGGTTGAAACTGCCTGAGCCATTCCCTAAAAATGTGTTGTAAAAGCCTGATGTATTTTGCCAGCCCGCAAATCCACCTATAAATGTGTTATTGTATCCTGTACTCGTATTTGTCCCCGAACTCATCCCTAAAAATGCATTCCCACCACCCGTTGTGTTAAATATACCTGCCTGTGCACCGATAAATGTATTACTTGATCCAGAACTTGTGTATCGGCCCGCTCCTGAGCCCACGAATACATTGTTAAAACCAGTATCTGTATTATTGCCAGCCTCCCAACCAATAAATACATTTACATACCCTGTTGTGGTATAACGCCCCGCATTCATACCTAAAAAGACATTTCGACTACCTGATGTAAGAGAAGCGCCAGCCCGATAGCCGAATAGCGAATTATTCTCACCCGATATTCCACTATTCCCTGCTTCAGGGCCAACCAGCGTATTATTATTACTTGGGATAGCTGAGTTAGGTGCTGTAGCAACATAATTGTTCTGAGCCACTAATGAGATCGGTAGTAGAATGGTTAACAGGTAGAAAAAATAGTTCATGAGTAAGAGTGACTGTGATTAATCTGGTAAATGATAAACGGTGATTCAGGGAGCAGAAATCATACCATAAGATACAAACATCTGTCGATTATTTCTACTACGATTCTATCAGAATCTGACTAAAAACGCAAAAAAGCCAGCCCTTTTCAAGGCCAGCGTTTATAAGTCTACTCATCCTAACAGCGGCTAAGTTCATAACCAGGCGGCTAACCGTTGACTCAAACAAATCAGGCTGGTTATCAAACGTTTGACACCTTTTGACTCGTATTTATTTAAACTAAAATGACTATGCCTAAGTATGTGATTGAATGGAAAATTCCTGGGGCTGGAAAGCTGACGGCTGAACAGTTGAAGACCATCTCCCAAACCTCTTGTCATGTTTTACGGAACCTGGGCCCACAAATTCAATAGGTGGAAAGCTACGTAACGACGGACAAAATTTACTGTGTCTATAATGTACCAAATGAGGAACTGATCCGCCAGCACGCTGTAGAAGGCGTATTTCCGGCGAACTCAGGGAGTAAGGTATCTGCCATCATTGACCCCACCAGTGCTGAATAGCGCTATGCTCTGGAGGCAGACGATTGCTAATATGTTGAAGGAAGCTGACAATCCTACTGACTGTCGGCTTCTCAATTAGCGTCAACTAGGAATAGACCCAGACTACTATTCGTCTACTTCAACCTTCTGACAGGCTTGTAATGCTCTGCCGAAAAAGTGAGTGCATCGGACACGGATTTTACGGAAAGCCTAGAATAATGAACCAGCAAAAGAGGCAAAAGCTATTATGCTGGTTTTGCCAGCAATTGGATTAGCGTTTTTGGTTTAGAAAAGTTTGTATCAGCCAGCAAAATGATTAAAACGCTAATTAATCTATCTCATGAATTACATTACTGAAGGTCACCTTCTAGATCATCTGCTGCCTACACTAAGTGAAGCAACTAAGGAACTTCAAAAAGCGGAAGACTGGGGAAAGTTGTTAACCGAATAGCAGGCCCAGGAGTATCTGCAACGTGATACAGATACACTTCGGTAGTACCGTGCGTTGGGACATGATTCTACAAAATCGGTAAAGATCGTTAATATATAAAAGGCATTATTGATGACTGGCTAGAATCAGTTACGGTTAATCGGCGAATGAAGAATAAGAAACAGGGCTAGACGAGAGCTTTTATCAACATAAAACCCCCGACGTTGTGCCAGAGGTTTGACTTAAAAAAGTAATCCAAAAACAGGTTCATTTTAGGGCTTTTCGGCCTGCTTTTCTAACTCTTCCAGTCGCTCCCACCTCTCGGCAAGTTTGGTCAGGAACGTCGTGATGCGCAGCGTGTGAAAGGCGATGTGATTGCGAAAGTCCGGGTTTGTTCGGCGCGGCATGTGCTTAATCCATCTAAAAAATAGCTCGTTAATTACGGCGACGTTATCTCCAGACCAGGCTTCGCCGACAAACTCCTTAATCAGTTCGTCAAGTTCCATACCATCCCCTCAAAAGTAAGCACAATACCCAACCAATCTTATTAGCTGATTGGTATACTATAAAAAAGATTGAAGCAAGGTAAAAACCATAATTCTACTCTATTCATAGATGGATGAATCCAGCCCAGTGACCATGTCTACTTCGTCAGGAGTTAATTGATCTGAGTTACATTCAGTAACGATTATCTAGCCTGTCCAGCAATTTAAATCGTCTTATCAACTCAGCCGATTGGTATTCGTGGTATGATATACAGCCAAAACGGGTAATTTTCCCATTGACATCCTTTATTATAAATCAGTTTTTTGCTAACTACCGGAGATACGGTTTATAGTCTTCGCCCATTAGACTAGAAGCTTAAGCTCCATAAATCAACGCGTTCGAAAAAATGCAGAATAAGGTGTACGACTTAGTGATTGTTGGAGCTGGCCCTGCGGGTTGTGCTGCGGCAATTCAATCATTAAGGGAGGGCCTTACTGTCTGTCTGCTTGAATACATGACATTCCCTCGGTTTCGACCTGGAGAAACTCTATCACCAGGAACCATAGAAGCCATCAACAATTTAACAGGGGTAAATTTATTAGAAAACTCAAATGCCATTTTACATACTGGTTTTGACCATATTATGAATGGCACTAAACATTACCATAGCTACGGAGGAAGTGAACATAATTGGGATGGAATCCATATTGAGCGCTCAGTTTTAGATTCAATTCTATTAAAGACGGTAATCGGCATCGAGCCCTCTATTGTAAAACAAACTAAAGCACTCAAACTCATTCAGCAAGAAGAACGAATTAGTATACTAACTTCTGAAGAGACAATAAAAGCCACTTACATCATAGATGCATCAGGGGCGAATAGCTTTGTAAGGCGTCAATTAGGGATTACTAATTTGATTTTTTCAAAGCCCTTACCAATTAAGTACCGATATGTCGAAAACTTGCGGCAGCAGCCAAATACCAGCTTTCTCATCGATAATACTGGATGGGTCTGGCAGGCAACCGTCAGTAAAAGCCTTGAAGTGGAGTGTCGATTGTTTTTTCCCAATAGTACACATTCCCCTTCAGCTCCTATTGAACGAAAAGTTAAAGATGGGGAATACGGAGCGAATGGAACCTGGCGAATTGCCGAGCAGTTGGCTGGAGAATCTTATTTTCTAGTAGGAGACTCCGCCTGTATGATAGATCCTGCTTGCTCCCACGGCATATTAAGGGCAATCTTATCAGGTACATCAGCTGCGACTGCTGTGGCAAAATGCTTGAGGGATTCAACAAACAAAGAGCAAACCAAATATGCGTATTGTGACTGGCTAACTGGGTGGTTTTTTGACGATTGCTTTCAGTTAAATAACGTGTATGCAAGTGTCAGTCACACCAACGACCCGATAGGCTTTCTTTCCCGTATTAATCACTACTACCCTACCCTACGTGCATGGATCTAGCAACAGAAGTTAAAAACATTTTCGAAAGCTTATTAGACAAAAAAGGCTGGCAAGACATTTTTCAACGCCATCAGGTTAATAAACAAACTAACCTGACTCAAACTCTTGTAGCTGTGGACAGGACCTGTCCAGGTTTTGAAGATTTTGCGGCTCCAAACGCCCACCTTATTAAAGCTGGCGACCCGGCTTTAAGCCTGCTGTATCATGCGGTGGCAAGCCCAGCTGTACTAAGTGATGATTTAGCTCAGGATGACTATCTTTCATTGGCCGAAATCGATCTAATTGAAAATTATATATATGGACTCACTCCAATAAAAAGTGCGGATTTAGACGAGCTATTCCCAGTCATATTTGCGTATGAATATCGCTGCGCAGCTAATACAACTCATAAAAAACATGCCGATTTTGTATTTAGCAGAACAGGTATTGGTCGCGTCGGCAATGCTCCTTCTTTCTTTGACAAGAAACGTAGAAGTTTTGTGCCTGACTCAGCTGTTCAGCATGAAACACGTGTAATGCCAGTTCGGTATGGAATTTTCATGGCTCAAAAGCTAAATTTTAACGATTTGGATAGACAATTACTTGGCAACAGCCAGCATGGTGATGATGACAGAGATTTTTTTATACCCGTCACGAAGTTGTTTACTGGCCGATCTATACAAAATAAAGGAGATATAACGATTCGCTTCAAAAGCTTTCATACAACCGATAGACTTCGACGAATATTTACGATAGGTGATTTAGAAGGGGACCAACAAAACAATTTATCTCAACCTCCTTTTGTCCGAGACACAGTCAATGGGGGGCTTAGTGTACGAGAGACGTCATTTTCAGGTAGCACTCTATACGAATCGATGGAAGCCCCATTAATCCGAGAGTGCCTTGTTTCAGCGGGTAATAATACTGGTCAAGTACGTTACGCTTGGGTTAATGTGCCACCAGCTCGCCCAGAGACAGCAGGTTTCAGTGCGAACCGACGCTACTCAACGCTTAGAGTTGGGCAATCTAAGTTATTAGCTGGAATTGATTATGGTGTGTCCGAAATTTTAGAGCGTTTAAGTGGTACACGTCCTTTTTTCTCACCACGCAATTGCCCAGAGTTCATCAATATGAGGCATAGACTAACTAATAATGGCTTGATTGATGATTTAAATACAATACCATCCGAGGCTGAATTTTTACAACTTATTCATGATGGGAACTATCGTGCTGTATTTTATTTAGATAATATTTGCGATGGCTTTATTTCTGCGGATATCACTTGTAATAACAAAAAACTTGGACTAGCCCCCGCGTTTTCTATCATAACCGCCCCTGATTTCTTCCCTTACGTTAAAAATATAGACTTAGCTGAATTTGAGGACCATTTTAAACAGGGAGGTCCATCGCCCCTTTGCGAGGGGCGCTTACTGGCTAATCAACGATTGCGTGACCCCCAAACCGATGCGACTATTTTTGGCGACGACGAAACGGTTGTATCGATTGTAGGATTCGCTCCCAGAGGCCTGGGAGTAGAGGAACCTGCCTCATTGGCTAGCACTCATCTTTGCACAACTTTAACAGATGGTGCTTCCAATATATTTGCTCCCGGATGGGATGTTACCTATGGTAGAGATTCACTGTTTTCACCGCCCTACTATCATACGGTAGGCCTGGGATTGCCATTCCCAGAGGATACAAAGCTATGTGCTGCTGCAAACGGCATGTGGGCAGCAGCCTCACCAGACGCTTCCAGAACATTCAATCGCAAGGATACCCCAACGGCTATACCGCTGACTGACGAAGAACTTGGCATTCATCCAGATTCTTTTGCCTCTCAATCAGTGGGCTTAAATTTTCGTGGTTGGGATGGTGAATATGGGCCTTTTATTACTAATAAGGATGGTAACTGGGGAGTTAATGGAGCCAATATACTTCGATCAGATTATGTGTCGAATGGCCTTCGAATGCTGTTTAAGTTTGATATGCTCAGACAAGTTGATTCCGCTGAGGTCATTCGGCGAATGAACGCTTTAGCAGCGGCAGTAGAAGCCCACGAAAACAGGAAAGTGAAGAAATCAGAATATTGGCTTATTACTTTCCGAACGATTCCAGATTGGACAAATGGGCTTTTCTTGCCAATAATGCCGACAGCCCTAGCTCAGCACTATATACCAATAGACAAATCGGATGATCCCCGGCTTGGAGGTAATGGTTATCTATTTGGTTTTGCAAAGGTCTCGGAGGAAATCCAAGAGACAAATGATCCCCTACGTATATTTTACTCATTTACAGACTCTCCCGTCTTTATTCAAACCAGCAAAACAGGAAATTTCGTTAGAATTATAGAAAGAAATATAGATTAAAACAGGTTGGGAATAACCTATCACCTAAGCGTAGTCTCAGTATGCCAAATATATTCCCAATGATTATCGAGGAGTAAGTAGGAGACTTACCGAAACGCCCCATTGACAATAAAACATGTTATTCTGGCTCTCACTTTCACCACTCTCCAGGACGGTTTACAGGCCCAATTGATCCCAATGGTGGGAAAAGTGAGAGCGAAAACAACATTTATTTCAAAGCGCTTCAGGTTGGGGAAGTCTCCCAGGTGGCTCGGTAGGGCTTTCTGGCATAACCTCGCACATAAGGAGTAACTAATACACGGTCGCCGGGAGCAATGCAGCATTCGTCTCCTGCTAGCCACTAAATTCAGCAAACAATTGACCCGGCAAACAGCCAGTAAGTAGCGATTACGGCAATACTCGGATGCTCTCAGCTACATTCCGTTTTAACCGTTCTAGAGCCATATCATTACCGCTGAGATAGTCCCGAAGGTACTGCTGGGCCTGCACGCCGACAAGTTGCCAGGCAGGGGCATACACGGAAGCGTTATCGGTGTTGTCGATTAGATACTCTAATTCGGCGCGCACTGACCAATACACCCGGTTAATCTGAACCGCACTGACTGTAGCTGGTAGCTCAATCAGGTAATGAGCTGCATCAATGAATCCCGTATTCGTCAGGTCTGAATAGTCCATTAGTCAACTAGTAAAGAGCTTCTCAAACGTACTTATTAGAACCGGAAAGTTAAAACTGAGGCCCGTAAAAAGCGAAAGAAGCCCAGCATACACCGGGCTTCTTTCTTTTCAGTTTTCTTAACGTTGAGTATGTAATCTATAAAGATGCTGCCTTTATCGCTGGCAGCTGGCAAAGTTCATAGCGTTACTTACTTATTAGCCTAAACTGTGCCAAGATCCTTTCAATAACCATAAAGCCCTGATAATTAGACACTAGTATTATTCTATTTAATTCGCATCATGCATGATTCGTGTGTAGTAGTAGACCGATTTCCCCGTACTTGTGGAAGTTTGGAGTCTATTAACAGTCAGCGCTTAACCGAGTGGGTGGAGTATTATAATCACCAGCGCTACCATGACCGGGTCGCCGGAGCGATCACTAGACAATGTATGGCCAGCAGATGCTTATTGGGACCGCCAAGCGCAGATCTTGGCCGAGCGGCAAAAAAACTAAGCAACTAACTTTGTCCCAACGACAGAAAAGCGGCCCACCGCTGTGGTCATATTTTTCAGCGCGTCCAAAGTGGGTAAAACCATCTTTTCTCTTTTCACCCGCATCTGTCCACTTTTGGCTGACCACATACAGTTATAAAGTATGTGCCTTTCTTTTCCTAGCACCGAACAGAAGAAGCCGACCGGAAACTTCGCTTTGGGCATTAATTACATTATTCCTCAAACACATATAATTAGCCTTATTATAGAAATAGTCTCATCAAGATACAATTACGCTTGTTTGTTTAATTTATACATCTTTCATAGTATCCATTTTACAGTTTGATTACATACATAGTTACATTATTACATAATTTATACAATACTACTAACTTCCGGCTGTAAACTAATAAGCCAATGGGAACTCATTATCTGAACTTAGATGACAGCAAGCTAATCAGGCTTTTCCAGGAAACTCAGCATCATACTTATTTCGAATTACTATATAATCGATATGCAGTTAAGGTTTATTCCAAATGCCTTTATCTACTTGAAAATGATGAGATGGCTAAAGACGTTACTCAGGATATTTTCATAAAAATTTTTTTAAATATAAATGCCTTTCAATACCGTTCTTCTTTCACGACCTGGTTATATGCCATAACGCATAACTGTTGCATGGATCAGCTTCGTATTAACCAACGAACGTCATTCAATCGTCTTAAAGAAGGATATGACGTCCCTTTTGATGACCAGTTAACAGATGATCGGCTGGAACGCATCTCTCAAATATTTGAAAGCTTACCTGCCTTAAATCAGAAGCTTCTTCGTATGCAATACGAAGAAGGGTTAGAACAATCTGAGATTGCCGATCAATTAAAAATTAAAGTATGCGCTGTAAAAATGCGTCAATTTAGAAGTCGCCGGAAAATCTATAAACTTTTTCTCCAATCGCTAAAGGATGAATAAGTTCACGGATTTTATCTAAACCATACTAACTGGCTGTATTTTTAGAATTACCCCAGTACTGTATCATTTTATTATTACCGATAAAGAGATAGACTATATCAAGACAATATAGCCTATCTGATACTGTTGAGGGTGTTAAGTTGGAAAGTATAAACCCTTAAACAATAATATTGCCAGCATTCTGCAACACGATATCTTTTCACAAACACACAATATATCCTTATAAAATACCTTTAATCCTATTCAAATTTAGTATAACCTTATTTATAGATAAATCTAAGCATTGGTTTAATTTCTTAAGCATAGCTTAAGCGAATCAAATAGTTGGTTTAATAGTCAACGCACAAATACACCACAAATGCCATCAACACTGCAAATGGCACCTATCGTGTTTATCTTTAATAATAGATTTAGATTACTACTCAAAGCTACATGCACTTTATTAGCGTAGTAAAACTGGTATGCTCTGGCTCATTTTGATGAAGCTTCTTATTGAGTGCATCTCCGTATTTAAGATTTTATTGCTCTTGGGTAAAAAAATCCTAATGCTGCTCAATCTTATAAAGTAAAGAATAATACGTCTGGATTTATTTTTTCAGTGTTACTATTCAACGGCTTTTACGAAGTAAGAAGTTCATGTCTGTACAGAATTAAAATTGCTGAAGTTGACTCTGTCGTTCTACTAAACAATAAGCAGATGTACATTTTCTACAAACTAAGGAAGCTTTTTACGGTATCTAAAAAAACTATTCGACTTACCGTTCTTATTATAATACTGGCTTATGTATTACTACTAAGCCTACTTTATTTCTAACCTATTTCTAACCCTTTCCTTTTCCCTTTCTGACCAAGATGGCTATTTAGACAGCCATATCGTTTTAACTACTACCTACTCATGTTATCAGATTACGAAGCAAAACCAGATCGGTTGAATACAAGCATCTTAGGGCATAGTTCATTTGTGCCTTACTCACTAAACAATATGGTTCAAATAAGTTCATTAATTAGTGGGTATAGCTCAAAACGCCTTGGGTTAAGGTATCTATTAGTAAAAAGTCTTGGGCCTAGATTAACGGAGTGGACAAATGAAAAAGTATTCTTTCGTAGAAATATAACAGAGACGCATTGCATCGATGCCTTCAATGAAATAATTAAAAATAATGAAACAATTATATGTCTTCGAATCGAATTACCCGTTTCGATACCATTAGACGACACCCAGTATTATAAGATTATTCGCTATTGCCTGTACAGTTTAGATGCGATGGAATCCCCAAGTGTGGTGTTCACTAATCCCACATCGAATAATACATTAGAGTTAATTATCCAATCATCTTCACTGTACCCTAACAATGAACTATATAAAAAGCACCAGTCGATTTTATATGAATTTATGGCTTTGCAGATTGCTATATGGCTCCTCAAACCGACGTATTATGGTATAAATTTAAATACAGCGCTGGGCACCAAAACAAGTAACTTATCTAACCTATCAAGTATTGAACAGGAACGCTACATTGGCAGAGCAATATACGATGCACTTGTCAGATATAAAGTTAAAAGCATTACCATGTTCTTTGAATTACTAAAAAAGAAATTTCAGATAGAAATAGACATTAAAAACAAAACAAGTAAGTATCTGTATTACAGGTATCGTATCATAAACTCACAAACCTGGCATAATTCGCATGAATTCCTATTGCCAACTAGTTGTATATACCAATGGATAAGTTTTAATGCCGTTTTTAATAACTTATGGATCGTTGATCGTATTATAAATGGTGTAAAATAAAGCTTATAAAAAATACAAAAACAACTAAAATAGCCTACACAAAAGCTCCTGTACTATGTCTCATGAGACATAGTACAGGAGCTTTTGTGTAGAAAAATACCATTATATTTTCAACAATTCAGCCTATTAAATAATTAAAAAACAATAAATGTCATGGATCATAAATCTAACAACTGCAAGCTATATTAATTAACTACTGTTCCGTTGAAATTCCTCGAGCACAAAAGCGATCCGCTCCAACTCATTTAACTGCCAGTTGTCAGCGTTCCTTAATCGCGAATTAAGCTTCCTTTGATCGAGTGAACAGGATTTAAAGATTTTTTGCTTCACTAAAAGAGGTAAGTTCATAATAAACGGGGCGACCATGTCAATTTTTTTTGCTGCCAGGGTTGGTAAATTCATTTCAATACAAAGCCTGTGTATCTCGCTGGGTTTCCATGACTCCGGATTGTACCTTCTTTTGTATTTTCGTTCAATGTTCAAGCCGGTTACATTCACAAAAGTTTTATGCGATATTCCTTTCAGGCTGGCTGTCCGCAATACGGCAGCGCGAAATCTAAAGTAGCTATATAAAATTTGCACTATTTCATTCATACGTTTAAGGGTTTAACGGGTATGTTTTTAATTTTTATCTGACCCCAAACACAAACGATATCCACTATACGTTACCGCTCACATGGCTTACCTTAATCTGACAGGAAAACCCTGTAAGCCGACAAGTGCATAAAATTCCGTTGGGAAGGCGTTCTGGTGCATGCCAAGCGGATTACAACCAGCAATGGCGGTATCCGTTCCAGGCTCCCTTCATTGGCTGCTGGAACGTTTATTTTATAGCTGTTATAGTTCCGGTCTGGTACGAAAATGGCGTTCGAATTGAGTAATAATAAATACCCGAGTCGATTTCACGTCCCTGATTTTGTACATTCCAGGGGGCATTATGATAGTCTCTCTGCGAATAAATAATGACGCCCCATCGGTTTACGATCGTAACCTGACTTGTTGGATAATATTCAAGATTTTCAATTAACCAACTGTCATTGACCCCATCGTTATTCGGTGAAAAGGCAGATGGCATGTATAAGCCGGGCATAACAAAAAGCTGAATCGTGTCACTTACAACACAACCGGAGTCATTTTGAGCGGTTAAGGTATAGGTAGTCGTTTGAGTTGGGTTGGCCACCGGGTTTTCTATAGTAGGAGAGCTAAGTCCGCTGGCAGGCAGCCAATGGTATGAATTGGCATTACTTACACGTGCATTCATTGGTACAGCCATACCGGCGATCAATGTTTGGGAGGCTGGCGCAGAGATCTCAATTCGATCGGCCGCCTTAATGCCAATTAGTGCTATCGTCCGTGATGAATTGGAACAGCCCTCAATAGTTACTTTAACGGAATAGTTTCCACTCTGCTTTACCGCATACGCAGCCTGGTTAGCTCTTGAAATAGGTAGCGTATCAGCATACCATTGATAACTTGCCTGGGGAATGAATGGTGTATCCAGCGTCATGGGCAGCTCCGCACAGGTGTCGCCCTTTACCGACAATGTCGCGGCTGGTACTGGTTTTACAAATCGCTTCTCATGCGCAGTTACACTCCGCTCATCACAAGCCGATGATCCTTTGAGTGTCCCCACAACCTGAATGTCGACCCAATTACCGGCCAATCCGGACGGGAAATAATACGTGAACCGGGGAGACCCCGATGGCCCACTGATTGACTTCCCATTGACGAACCATTGGTACGTTGCCAGTGGTTCTGAGCCCGAAACCACCGCTAGCAGTTCGACTGGCTGACCAACACAGATCAATTCTGTTGCTTTTAGCGTCAATGAAGGCAGTTTATCCAAATTACCCAAATAGGCATTCCCTGAAGTAGCTAACAGGGAAACACTATTGCCTACATTGATGCCTTTTGAATTGGGCGTTCGAAAGGGGTCTGTTTGATTATCCAGTAGCTCGGCTCGCCCTAGGCAATTCCCTTTGCGCTTAAACTGAAACAGAAGTATATCGGTATTGGCCGCAATATCAAAAGCCACAAGCGGATTACTGTTGTTAATAAAGCTAAAAAACAAATAATCCTTAAGAGGCTCCTCGATTGGCGCATCGACACGATCTTTCTGAAGCCAGTGCATCGATGCAATGGGCGAGGTCAAATCCGTTACCTCAAACCGATTAGAGCCTGTGCCGTGGGGTACTGCCAGGGTAACCTGAGCTGTGCTTAGTAAAGCCTGCCGTCCTGAATAGGCTGTCGTCGAACGCATGTAAACTTTATAAGTCATTCCATCGGCATCCAGCGCCAGGCGTAAGTATACCTGCGCCTGTGCTGAAATACTGATAAAGAAGCCCAGAACCAGTAGGCCAACATAGTTTCTACGTCTCTGACAGGGGCGCATGTCGTTTACCGGCTTTTTTTCCTGACAACAAAGGGAACACATTGTACTGGCTGGCAGCAGCTTCCGGCCGGATTCATGCGAACGATCAACGGGCAGCACCCACTGGAAGGGCAGCTTACATTCGTCATGACCGTGTAGGTGCCCTCCTGCGTAATCGTTAGCGTAGCGGAGGTAGCCTGTGGAATAGGCTGTCCATTACGGTACCACTGAATAGCCGTTAACGAGCCAGGAACACTGGTTTCAACGGCCTGGCCTGGGCATAACACGATCGGAACGGAAAAACAGCTTTGGGCCTGATCATCTTCCCCCTCAACATGGTTGTTCGGCGTTGAATCTGGATCATACTGCCCGGAGGTGATAATCTCATTACTGATGTTGGCTACCCCTTCCGTATTGGCCGACAAGGTAACGGTCAAGGTTACACTCTGGCCCGCTGCCAGACTCCCTACATTCCAAATTCCGGTAGCGGACAAAAAGGTACCGCCCGAAGCCGTATAGGAAACAACAGGATAGCCTGAAGGTATCGTTACTTTTGAGGTGATACCAGTGGCCGAATTAGGACCCGTATTGGTTACCACGATGATTGCCTGTACCGATTCATATTGGTTGGGGGCTGAGTTGGTTACCTTCACGGTGGTCGATAAATCGGCGGTAGCGCTAACAGGCTTGGTTGGGTTTCCAAGAATACTGATTGGCCAGTAGACATAATTGTTCGAAGGGTTATCGTTGCCACCGCCGACAATCAATGTTCCACTTACGGGTAGCTGTATAACCGACGTTCCCGAGTTTACCCCTGTCACAGAAAGTTGTACAGGAGGCAAGCCGGCTCCTGCGCCAACAGACTGTGACGTTGTGCACGTGACTTCTACCTGATTGGGTTGATTGGCTGAACTGCAGGTCCAGCCAGAAGTAGAGGTCCCGTTGTAGGTAAATCCGGTAGGAAGCCATGTTTTTATGGTGGTGCTCCCTATGTACGACCCTGTACCGACATTGGTAACCGTTAACACGACGTTCCCCGTACCGCCCGACGATAACGAGCTCGGGGCTGTGATGGCCAAACTTAAATCGTAGGCACCTGAACTTACCGGTTGTATGGTTACTGGCTGACTAAAGGTATTGTTTGTCAAGTTCGTTTCTCCTCCGCCACTCACAGAGCCGGAGAGGGTGGTTGTGATTGCTGATGAAGCTGACGCAATCGTATTAAGCGTGAAGCTCGACGTAGCGCTTACGGCTAAAACGGCTGCACTGGTACAACTTACGGGTTGACTTCCAGCGGATGGGTTACCCGTTGTGCAACTCCAGCCAGACCCAGTGGCACTGGTAAAGGTTAAGCCTGCCGGTATGAGCATGTTAACGGAGATTACCCCGGCGCTCGAAGCAGAACCGACATTGCTTACAGTTACGACATAGTTGCCCGAATTACCCGTCGTTAAACTGGACGGCCCGGAAATTGACGCCGTTAAATCCGGTACTGCTCTGGAGCACGAAGCACCGCTCCCGTAATTTCCAACGTACGTATTACCAGGTCCATGCCCCAGGATGGTCATCTGATTCCCTGGGTTCGTATTGCGGGAATTAGGCGTTCGAAATGGGTCGGTATTGTTCTCAAACAAACTCACAATCCCTAAGCAGGCACCTGTATTTTTAAATGAAAAGAGTTCGATTTCCTGATTGGCCGGAATATCGAAGAGTACTGGACTGGCACTACCACTAAACCCAAACGACAGATAGTCGACACCAGGATTTTCCGTAGGGGCATCTACGCGCGCATTGAGGCTCCATGCCATTTGATTTGATCCTACCTGCTTGCCGGTAAGGTTATTAACCATGAACTGATTACTACCCATCCCGTGGGGCACCAAAAGAGTTACCTGAGATGTAGAAATCCGGGCATTATTGCCTGTGTAACTGGTTGTTGAGGTCATATAAACCCGATAGGTGACTTTATCGGAGTCGATGCCTACTCTAAATTTAACTTGACCAAAGGCCGATGTTAGCCCCAGGATCAACAGCCATAGTGTGCCGAAACCCAGCCGAATTGTATGCATGATACGTTGAAATTTTATACCTGAATTGGTAACTAGTTGGAACGATAAGGGAGGCTTTGACAGTCTCCCTTATCGTTTTTAGCGAGCGATTAGCAGTTTAAGTCCCTGCCCCACCTGGCGTCCACCTTTCTCCAGTTGAATGAGGTAGTGTCCTTCCGGGAGTTGGGCTACAGGAATGGAGGTTTCATTGTTTCCGGCGTTCATATAAGCTTTATGGCGAGTTTGTACCCGACCAGTACCCGCATCAACAATAGCCAGCTCTACCTCCCCCTCAAATCCATTGATGAAATTCGACCACTGAACAGTTACCTGATTATTGGCTGGGTTAGGAAACAGGCGTCGCAGGCCAATTTTCAGGCTGGTTGGGGAGTCGTCCGCCAAATTGCCGGTATAGGCGTTCTTTTGGCCAAATCCAAGCACACTGATGTGGTTCTGGACATTGAATCGATTGGTAATGGATTTAACCAGTGGATCGGAATCGTTCTCCAATAGCTGAATCGACGAAACCGGATTGCCGACATTGTGGAAGGAAAATAGGGCAACTTCTTCATCTGCCTTGTAAGCCAATCCCCGTGTCGCCATCGATTGCAGAGCAATAGACAGATAATCGAAGTCACGAGCGCCTTCCGGGCTTTTGATGAGCGTTCCTTTATCCCATTCAACACTGGGGAGTAGGGAAGTTATACCACCTAATTCAAAACCTTCCGATGCTTTGATTTTCATACTGACCTGCATGGTGCCGGTAATGGCCAGGCGGTCGGGAACCGTTTGCTGAGGCACCATACTGACCGTGTAGGTCGCATCATCGGTACGGGTTAACTTAAATTTCACCTGTGCCTGAGCCACCAGACTAACACTGGCTAACGTCAGCACGAATCCGAATTTTTTGAAAGGGATTTTCATAATAAAAAGCTGGTTATTTGCCGTTTCAGGTCAGGCCTGTTGGCCCCTGAATGGAGCCAACAGGCTGATCCTTAGGGCAAGTGTTGCTGAATAATGAAATTGGCTAATAGGTTTGTATTGTCTGGGTGACCGACCACATTGAAGAAAATAGTGTCTACTTCATTGGTTGGTCCCTGGAAAATGGTCGTACCATCCATATTGACGTCGGTCACATCATAGCCGGACGCGATATAGTTGGCGATAAAGCCCGTATTGGCAGGATCGGCCATCACCCGATAGAAGATTGGATCGACATCGGTATTGGGTCCCTGGAAGATCACCTGTGTATCGCCATCTGTATTACCAGCCCATAACATCGCCTTCGTATTCTGGATGTATTCAGGATAGTTGCCGGCACCCGGTCGCTTATATACGTTCGCCATATTCGTAAAGTCGACGGTAGAAGCGCTGTTGGAGAGGGCAATCGGCTGAGCCGACATCACACCCAGGTGATTCCGGTGTCGTACAACCACGTAGTAAGACCCACTTGTCAGATTCGGCAAGGTTAATGGCGAAACACCATCGACAGAGCTTACAATGTCTCCATCCCGCTGAATGAGAGCTGGCTTGGTAGCCACTACCGTTTGCGGGTTGGCCGCACTCCGAAGCTCAACCATTACCCAGTCGACAATGGCGTTGGCACCCGTAAGCGACAGGATAGCCGAAGTGGTGGTCTCGTTGCCACTATTGATAAATGTATAGACCGAATTACCACCTGCCACGGTTCCGTAAGGCTGAGCCAATGGAATCAGGTTTTTCTGTCTTAACTTATCCTGCATGAGTCCCGTCGACGGGTCATAGGCTCCCTGTAACAGGGCTTTGACCGCTAATACAACCCCTCCCGGCAGCACACTGCCCACATAGTTCAGATACGCTATGTTATTCGCCAGGTTGGTTTCGCCCTGTACCGGGGCCACGGCAGCGCCAAACGTCAGATTCGAATAGCCAACGGCAGCCGCCAGGGGAACAACCGGAATGGCAAGGGTAGTCGATGCACCGGCTGTCAGACTAGCCGAGGTGGTACAACCCACAACCGTACCGATTAACGAACACGTCCAGCCATTAGTCGTGAACGTACTGGAAGCTGTCGAGAAATTAGCGGGCATGGCCAGGGTTACCGATAGTGGGCCCGGCGCCGACGCCCAGGGGCTCACATTAGACACCTGAAGCAACACCGACGATACCTGCCCGGCTGTCAAGGTGAAGGACTGGCTTGGAAAGCTAATAGCCAGATCAGCAGCCACAACTGTACCCACATAATTGATGGTGCCAATGTTGTTGGACAACACCGTTTCACCCGTAGCCTGAGCAACAGTGATGGCAAATGTCGGATTGATAAGACCACCCGCTGTTGCCGTTGTAAGTACCGGAACGATCAGGGCCGACGATGCGCCTATGCCCAAACCACTCGCATTGGTACAGGATACCACACTGCCTGTGCTGGCACATCCCCATCCCCCCGTCGAGAAGAATGTCGGCTGGGTGCTGAAGCCCGTTGGCATCGAAAACTGGAGGGTTAACGGACCTGTTGCGGCTCCATTCCCAATGTTGGTAACGTTAAACGCGACATTCGAGACTTGCCCCACCGCCAGAGTAAACGATTGCGAAGGTATCGTTACGGCTAAATCAGGAGCGGGTGCTGGCTGAACGGGAACGGTTGTAACAATGGTCGCTGAATTATTCGACAGATTGGTTTCGCCCGTGGCCGGATTAACGTATAACCCTATCGTGAGTAACGCATTCGCCAGCGAGCCCGCTGGAATAACTGGAACATTGACCGTAGTGCTTTGCCCCGGCACCAAAACCAGGCTTGAGTTCACTAGGGTTACAACAGTCCCATTCCCTTGTGGCACCTGTGACTGGATCGTCCAGCCTACGGGTAACTGAGCCGTATTGATCGTTGCCCCGGCCGGTAAACCCATCTGGAAGGAGATCGGGCCACTCGTTGCGGCATTGCCCACGTTCTGGATCGTTATCGGGAAAACGGAGGTTTGACCCACAACCAGATTGGGCTGCGGCTGCCCCCCACTAATGGTCAGGTCGGCAACCGGAGCGGCTTGTACCGGCGCATAGATTGTCTGCGTAGCGCCCGTGGTTTGGCCCAGAACAGGCGACAGGGTGGCACTAAAGGGTATCGTCAATCCGGCAGTCGATGCGTTTGGCGTGATCGGCAGATTGAGAACGACCGAACTACCGGGCGCAAATCCAGAGGCATTCGCGTTGCTGAACACAAGAACCGTTGTTCCGCCTGGGCCGGGCACATTGCTGGTCAGCGTCCAGCCAGCTGGTAACGTTAACTGGCTCTGATTGAGCGAAACGCCAGCCGGAAGCGTTACCTGAGCGGTCAGCGGACCATAAGCCGCTCCATTGCCAATGTTCTGGATAGTAACCGGTAAGATAGACGTCTGCCCGACCACCAAGGCGGGTGTAGGCTGGCCAACGGTCAGCACCATATTCGGCGCGGTAATCGTCGTACATACGTTGGTAGCGGAGCCCGGTATCGTCTGACCTCCTGGTTGTATGATAACCACGATCGAGGGCGTTGTTCCGGCGGCTGGCTGGCTGGTAAAGACGGGCAGATTCAGCACGAGCTGCCCTCCATTGGCGAGTATTGAGGCCGTCGGATTGGTCAGCGTATAGATCGTACTGCCATTGGGACCGGAAGTCGTTCCACTGATTACCCAACCGGCTGGTAATTGACCAGCGACAATCGAAACACCCGCTGGCAAGCTAATGGTTGTACTAATCGGGCCATTCGCTGTCGCGTTACCGATGTTGGTGAACGTAATGGGAATAATCGAGATTTGACCGACCGACAACGGTGGCGTTGGGTTCCCAATCACGACAATAACATTGGGGGCCGCTGGAGCCACCACCGGGCTACTCTGTGTACTGGTCGAAACGGTTCCTGGGATGTAGGGAATCGTCGGCGTAATTACCGTCACGGGCAATTGCTGACCGATTAAACCGCTTCCAGGGGTTAGCGGCAACAGAACGACTGTACTACCACCGACTGGAAGACTGACATTCGGATTGGTAATAGTGTAGGTGATGGTCCCATTCCCATTCAACGTTTGATTCGTATACGTCCAGCCTGGAGGCAGTGCGCCCACCGTCACACTACTCGGCAGCGTTATCTGAGCCGTCAACGGTCCTGTGTAGCCACTGGTCCCCGTGTTGGTGAAGGTAATCGTAGCACTGGACGGCTGCCCGGCCGTAAATTGGGTCGGCAGCGTCAGGTTGGTTACAATGTTGGCCGCAACGGGTGTGACCTGTAGGCTACTTACGTTATTGGATGTATTGGTTTCTCCCGATACGGGAATCGCTGTTGCCGAAATAACTCCTGTCACATTGGCTACCTGAGGACTTGGGGTCAGCCCCAGGCTGAAGGCAATGCTCTGGCCCGGTGCCAGCGAACTGACGCTATTAACCAATGTCAGCGTTGTACTTCCATCCGGGTTAGTCGTGATCGACTGGACCGTCCATCCGGCGGGAATGGCTGCCTGGTTGATGGCATAGCCTGCCGGAATGGTAATCCGGGTCGTAATCGGACCTGTTGCGGTCGCATTACCTACATTTTGTACCGTAACGGTGATGGTAGACGATTGTCCAACGACCAATGCCGGGCTTGGGCCGCTAATCGAGGTCTGTAAATCAGGCGATCCCAGCGTAGCCGATGTTGTGGCGGTATTGTTGGCCGTATTCGTTTCAGAAGTTACCGGGGTTACCGTAGCCAGGAAATTGACCGTGCCCGACGTACCGGCTCCAATGGAAATAGGGAGATTCAGCGTCAGGCTACTTCCACTTGGCAGTGATCCGCTGTTTGCATTCAACAGCGTAACGATGGTGGTCCCATTTGGCCCGTTCGAACTACTCACGAGCGACCAGCCTGCCGGTAAAGCCGCCTGATTGAGGGAAATGCCAGCGGGCAAGGTGACGGCCAGGGTTAGGGCTTCGGGCGCTGTTGCCGGACCAACATTGGTGATGATCAGGGGCAGATAGCCATTCTGACCAGGCACTAACGTGGGCAGGGTGCCGAATGTCAAGGCCAGATCGCTGCCAATAACGGGCGTGTAGGTCGTAATGGTGGCGGTATTGTTGGTCAGGTTTGTTTCCGTACTGGACGCTGCCGCCGTGGCGCTGAATACAAGCGTAGTACCGATAACCGAGCTGGATGGCGTTACGGGGACTGTCAGCGTTATCGTTTGTCCATTGACCAGATTGGTTGCTGTACTACAAACGACCTTCTGGCCTGTCGTTGAACAGCCCCAGCCCCCTGTAGCCGTAAAGGTCGAAGGCGCACTAACTCCGGTTGGCAGGGTTAACGTGATGGTCTGGGGACCACTGGCGATCCCTGCCAGTATATTGGTCAGGTTAAGCGTCAATGGACTTGCCTGCCCGGCAATCAAGGTTCCCGGCTGATTGATCGACAACGCCAGGTCGGATGGCTGAAGGTTGACAATGGCCGTTGTTGAACCAGGTGGGCATACGGCACAGGGCTGCGATGGGGTTACTGTAGTTGAACCCCCTCCACTCACTGTCGCATTATTGAGGACCGTGCCAGCTAATGTCGGGTTTACCGTTAGTAAAAAACTACTGCTGGCGCTTGCCGCAATGGGTACGGAACTCGTACAGTTAACCGACTGGCCAGCTGCCGAACAGGTCCAGCCATTCCCGCCACCCGTTACAAACTGAAGGCCAGCCGGTAGTACGTCCGACACGGTGATAGGCCCACTGGTTGCCAGATTTCCGCTATTGGACACCGTGAATGTATAGCTGAACGGTGTATTCTGGGTGATACTGGCCGGAGCCTGCTTGACCAGACTGAGTACTGGGGCCGGGCAAACAACCGGGCAGGTATAGTTGCACATCCAGGCATTGGCAACGCCATTGCCCAGAATGGTCATCTGGTTACCGGGATTCGTGGTTGTCGATACGCCCTGGAAGGGGTCCGTTGTATTCCACAAACTGATGGCACCTGTACAGGCCCCAACCCGCTGAAAACTGAAGAGTGGAATTTCGACATTCGATCCGATCGGAAACAAACTTGGGCTGGCGCTCTGGCTATACCCAAACGAGGCATAATCACGGCTCGTTGCTTCAGCGGGGGTATTTACCCGGGCATTCATTACCCAACTCATACCAACCTGTAAGTTTTGCAGGTTGGTAATTTGCGTACCAGCTGGCAGATTAACCGTTACCTGAGCCGTAGCAATGCGGGCCTGCGCACCGGAATATGCCGTAGCCGACTTCATATAGACGGTGTAGGTAATACCATCGGCCCCTAACTTTAAGCCGTAGCGAACGCCCGTATTACAGTCCGTTGCTACGCAGCCTGGCGATACCTGCTGAACGGGCGAAGGGGCCGATACGGGTGGAGCCGTGTTATTGGTGGTATTGCTCTCGACCGTAGGGGTTGACACGGTACCCGAAAAAACGGGGGTTGTCCCAACGGCATTGGTACTCGGCGTGATGGGAATCACAAAACCAATCTGACTACCGGCACCCAGCGTATTCGGATTACTACAGCTTACAGTCTGCCCACTGGTTGTGCAGCCAAAGCCGTTGCTGGAAAAGCTGGACGGCGAGCTGATACCCGTAGGCAACACCGTCACAAAGCTGATGGGCCCTGTTGCTGGCGCTGTACCGATATTGCTCAGGCTAACGGGAAGGCTAGACGTCTGCCCGGCCGTTAGGGTCGGAACAGGCCCCACGCTGGATACCAGGTCTGGGGCGCCACAGGTTGTTGCACTCCCATAGTTCCCGCCGTAGGCATCCCCCCCATTCCCCAGAATTGTGATCTGGTTCCCGGGATTTGTGCTGGTCGATACCCCTTGAAACGGATCGGTCGATGACCAGAGCTGAATCGATCCCGGACAGTTGCCGTTATCCGAAAATGAAAACAGCAGTATATCCGTGTTCGCCGGAATCGTAAACAACGTAGGGGTTGCCGACTGGCTAAAGCCAAAGGAGATATAATCAACCCCAGGATTTTCGGAGGGGGCATTTACACGGGTAGACGCGGTCCACCCCATACTCTGATAACCCGTAACCGTTGGCGAGCCTGTTCCCTGCGGTAAGCTGGAAAAGGTGCCCGTCGGTACCCGTACCGTCACCTGGGCCGTGGCAATGCGGGCCTGAGTACCCGTATACGAAGTGGTCGAGGTCATGTACACCCGGTAGGTTCCGGTGGCGTCCCGATCAATTTTAAATTTGACCGGTGTAGCGGCTAATACACTCAGCGGACATAATACTACCCAAAGCAGCATCCGCGCGAAAAGGTATAGATATCTGTATTTCATCGGTTTATAGGCTTAATACTAGATATGGTATGGCTTCCCAGAATTCTGGGAAGCCATACATTAGGGAAGCTGCTGACGGATAATGAAGTTGACGTACTGATTGACGACGTTATCGGGATGGGTCATAATCTCGAAGAAGATGGTATCCACTTCATTGGATGGCCCCTGGAAGATTACCCGACCGTTCATGTCCACATCACTCACCGTATAGACATTATTGCGGATGTAATTACTGAATCCGCCGGTATTGCCTGGATCGCCCAATACATCGAAGAAGATCGGGTCTACATCGTTACTAGGTCCCTGGAATATCACTTGATTATCCTTGAGGGTATTACCGGCCCATAAGGCTGGCAAGCCATCCTGAGTCGCTAACGGAGCCGTTGAGCGAAGTATATTCCCCACTGGATACTGATAAACAGGTGTTCCTGCGTTGGTAAAGTCAACAACTGGTGCCGTTGGGGCTGTTGTTGACACCGGCGATGCGGTCATCGCTCCCAGGTGGTTACGGTGGCGTACCGACACGTAGTAAGCAGTGCCTTGTGTCACACCCTGTCCAAACGTTACGGGCGAGGTTCCATCAACGCTGACAATGTCGCCATCAGCCTGAACCAGGGCGGATCGGGTAGCAACGATGGTTGCAGGGGCATTGGCGTCCCGAAGTTCAACAAGCACCCAGTCGACAATAGCATTGGCACCCGTTACCGCAAAGACACCCGATGGATTGGCGATGGCCTCTCCTCCCCCTCCACCTATCTGGGTAAAGCCCAGACTCGTATAGGGTTCTGTGGTCGGAATCAGGTTTTTAACCCGTAGGTCATCCCGCATCCTGCCCGCAACAGGGGTATTGATCAGAGCGCCCTGCAAATAAACCCTGGCCAGTAATCCCGTCACGGTGACGGTTGTCGTTGCCGTACCCGTTCCTCCGCCGTTGGTCGCAATAGCCGTCAGGGTAGTCGGACCCGTTGGCAGATTCACCGTACAGGCATAATTGCCGTTCACGGCAGCGGTCGTTGTACACAAGGTCGTATTGCCCGGGCCAACAATCGTGACCAGCGAACCCGGTGTGGCTGTCCCCGAAACCGTTGGGCTATTGGTCAGAATAGCACCAGGAGGTCCAGCAATAATCACTGTAGGCGCATTCGTGGCCGTCAGGCTCAACGGAACACTGCTGGTACCACCCGGCCCCGAGGCTGTTACCGTTACCGGTGTTACGCCCGTAGAAACCGTTACCGGACAACTGAAAGTACCCGACACAGAGGCCGTAGTCGTACACAGGGTGGTGTTACCCGGCCCGGTGATCACAATGACACTACCCGGTGTCGCTGTACCCGTAATCGGCTGCGTGGTAGACCCGGCTGGTGGTTGAACTACCGTCAAACTAGGCGGACCCACCGCTGTGAAGTTGCTCACTACGGGTGTCGAACAGCCGCCTGTGTTACAAGCTACAGCCGTGATGCTGGAAGGACCTGCCGGTACACTCACCTGGCAGCTATACGTACCTGATGCGCTGGCTGTTGTGGTACACAGGGTGGTGTTACCCGGACCTGTCAGCGTCACCACACTACCCGGTGTCGCCGTACCTGAAACCGTCGGCGTCGTTGTGGCCGTACCGTTGTTGGCTGGGGAGGTGATGGCTACCGTAGGCTGGTTAACAATCGTGATCCCAAGATTGCTTGCCAGTCCGGTTGGCATGGTACATCCCAGCGGCAGCGAACTATTGACAGACAGGAAGGTAACGACATAATTACCCGCTTGTGAGAACGTGATTGTCGCTGTACCACCTATACCACTCACACTGGATACGCCGGTTGTTGGATATACTTTCCAGGCCAGTTGTCCAGGAATTCCACCCACAGCCTGGAACGTCTGCGTTGTTCCAGCAGCGGCAGTTCCCGACGAAGACGTCGTATTGACGATCGTAATGGGTGATGGCGTCGCACAGGGATTTAAGCCAACCGCCACTAACGCCGAGCTAACGCTTTGTACCGGTATACAGGTTAAATCACCTGCGTTGGTCAACGTAAAGACGATCCGGTACAACCCCTGCTGACTGAAGGTCACAGTAGCCGTACTACCCGTTCCGACAAGGGGCGTAGCTCCCGTGCTGGGTACTATCTGCCACTGTACGTTTTGGTAAGGCTGCCCTCCTGTCAACGAGAAACTAGCGGTTCCTCCAATGGCCACAGCCCCGTTCGATGGCGTTACCAATACCGTACTCGAACTTGGACTTGCACACGGTACAACTGGTGGGCTTATATAAACATCCAGTGATGATTGGACAGTACCGGGTATAGAACAGCCTACAGGTTGATTACTATTGGTCTCTTCAAAAATCACCTGATACCAGCCAGCATTCAGGAAGGTTATGTTTCCGGTTACCGTTCCTGTACCACTATTGGGTGATGCCGTTGTTGACGGTACAATGAACCACCTTGTGCTCGTTCCACTATTACCACTAATGTAGCTAAAGGAGTTCGTACTGCTATTGACGACAAGCGGACTAGTCGCAGCCGCAATAACCTGCCCAGGAATAGGTGGCGTACAGGGCGTTGCCAGCGTCGCGGTTACGGTTATGGGCACCGTCGTGGTACCACCCGGCCCCGAGGCTGTCACCGTCAAAGGCGTAACACCCGTCGGTATGCTCACCGGACAACTGAAGGTGCCCGAGGCTGATGCCGTGGTCGTACACAAAGTGGTGTTCCCTGGGCCCGTGATAGCTACCGTACTACCTGGCGTCGCCGTACCCGTAATTGGCTGAGTAGTGCCTCCGGTTGGTGGTTGCACGACCGTCAGACTGGGCGGACCCACCGCCGTGAAGTTGCTTACTGTCGGCGTTGAACAGCCACCCACGTTACATGCCACCGCTGTGATGCTGTTGGGGCCTGCCGGTACACTTACCGGACAACTATAGGTACCCGAAGCCGAAGCCGTGGTCGTACACAGGGTCTGGTTACCCGGTCCGGTCAGCGTTACTACACTGCCGGGCGTTGCTGTACCTGAAACCGTTGGGCTGGTGGTTGCCGTACCGTTATTGGCTGGAGAGCTAATACCTACCGTTGGCTGGTCAACCGCCGTCA
>Ga0209933_1000615_pt1 | contig 57106 bp, 47 predicted proteins | sample ThiBiot_300_biof_FD_183944 | JGI IMG/M metagenome (GOLD analysis project Ga0209933, IMG submission 183944) | Wastewater bioreactor microbial communities from Cape Town, South Africa - Thiocy_cont_300_biof (SPAdes) | ecosystem: Engineered > Bioremediation > Thiocyanate > Unclassified | place...
CTTTTATACGCGAAGCCGTGGACACAGTTCTTTGACTTACAAGGCCGTAAAGACATTCCTATCTCCTACTCCGACCATGTCACATTGAAAAACATTGAACTGACCTGTGATACGTTCTTCGATGTAGCAGTATCAGAAAACGACAGACTGACCAACTTCACCTTTGAGAATTTCAGGGTAGAAAGCAAAAATGCCGCTATCGACAAACGTATTGTCTGGGGGCTTACGCTCAAAAATGTGAGAGTTAACGATAAGCTCCTGGAGTAATAAATACGTTGAATTTATTGCTTTTGTAAGGCCCAGACGTAACAGCCTGAACTGGAAGTAGGGCGTTTGACAAACGAAAAAAATTGAGATGGCTGGTCTTTCCCATTGCAGTTGATAGATACCTGAACGACGAATTTGGGCGCGTTCTGGAGTATTGTTTCGGAAATGATGATTCGCTCGTTCGACGCATTTTTGTACGTGCTCTTCGTCAGATCATTGGAAACCGTGTCTTTCTGGACGTAAATGTCGTAGATAAGCTGTCCTGACGAATTGCCCTGATAATTAGAAGAGATCAATAGAGCGCCTGGGTAGCCGCTCTCGCAGGGAGCCTGTGCTACTAAGGTCGTTGGCGGTTGGCAAACGGCCGTTTGGGGATCCGTGTTATCTGATGTATGGCAAGCTGTAAACAGAAGGCTTACCAGAAAAAGGGTAATGAGCAGAGTCGTTTTCATGGCTGTGTAGATGTGCTGAGTAGTATAACACGGATCGTATAAAAATGTCTATTGAAACTGCCTGTAGCAGTTAGTTTGTCTCTGGTAATCGGTTAAGCTTGTATACGATAATCTTAAAATTGTCTGTACATTCACACTTTTTAGGCTAGTTTATACCTAAAAAACATGGCACAGCGTTTGATAGAAAAGCTGTGAACAAACCCATCACTATAATTTTATTATCATGGCTACTCGCTACGCCGTTCGATCCTTTTGCACTACGTTAATAGCTTTACTAGCTATTGGTTTTCTGGCCACATCCTGTAAAAAAAATGGGGGTACTGATGTTGTCGATCCTCGCGATCAATACCTGGGTGTATACACCGGGAACTACCGATCAACGCTGTACATCAACAATACGCTGCCTGCTGGTGACCCTGAAGTAGGAACGGTACAGATTACCGTCACCAAAGCACAGGAAGCTAATCAGGTTACACTGGATATGCTTTTCAATGGAGCTACGAAACAGACTTTATCGGCCGAATTGACCAACGATACGTTTACGATTGTGAACAAAAACAGCGAACCACTTGCCTTTGGTGGTAAAACGTACGATGCCCAGTATGTAGCGCAGGGGCAGTTTGTGGTAAAAGAGAAAACGTTTACGTTGAACACAACGGCCGAAACCGTACAACTCGGGGTGACACTCACCAAACGAGGAGATATTACGGGTACGATGAAATGATCAGTTAATCGATCCTTCTGATACTAAAGTATGAACCGGCCATTGGCCGGTTTTTTTATAGGTCTGGCAAAAACGGTAGAATACCAGAAGGCTTTTCTTTGATGGAGAACGAACCAATCCGTTTTAACCGATAGATCGAGTCTTTTACATGAAATACATCTTAGCATTTTGTCTGGCTATCTGCTGTCAGGGTCTGTGGGCTCAAGCGCCCGTTGCTCCATCCGCTGTAGCAACTACCTCAACCAAATCCGCATCAGCCGACGAAAAGGCGGTTATCGACACCGAGAAAAAACGATTCACTGCCCAGATTGATAAGGATTTTACGGTCCTGGATCGGGTATTGGCCAATGATTTAGTGTATAATCACTCTAGTGGCGCTTCGGATACCAAGTCCTCGTTTGTTGAGTCGATTCGGAGTGGGAAAACGGTTTACCGCACTATTGATATAGAAGATCAAAATGCACGTATTTATGGAAATACGGCCGTTATTAACGGACTATGCCTGCTCAAAGCGACCAGCAATGGCAACGAAATCAATAACCACCTCCGATACCTATCGGTCTATGTGAAAAAAGGAGGACAGTGGCAAATGGTTGCCTGGCAGTCGCTTAAACTAGCCAATTAAAACCGGGATTAAACAGATTGAGGGATTGAGCAGATTTTGTTATCTGCTCAATCCCTCAATCTGTTTAATCCCGGTTCAGACTCTAAGAAACTCCCTTAACTCTGTAGCATCTTGTGGGTTCATGCGTCCGGCCAGAACCAGCCGCAGTTGTCGTCGGCGGAGCGCACTTTCATAACGGGCTTTTTCATCGTCGTTTTCCGGGATCACAGCAGGTACTTCAATCGGTCGGCCGCTCTGGTCAACAGCCACGAAGGTATAAAACGCACTGTTGGTACTGACCCGAATACCCGCCGGAATGTCTTCGGCCCACACTTCAATAAATACTTCCATCGACGAGCTGAATGCACGGGTTACCTGCGCTTTCATGGTAACGATATTGCCTAATCGGATCGGTTCCGAAAATGAGACGTTATCGACCGAAGCCGTCACCACAATACGATTGGAGTGTTTTTGAGCCGCAATGGCAGCGGCAATGTCCATGAAGTGTAACAGGCGCCCGCCCATCAGATTGTTCAGCGTGTTGGTATCATTGGGCAGAACCATTTCGGTCATAACCGTCATCGATTCGCGGGCAAATTTTGGTTGAGGCATTTTAAGCAGTTAGTTTGATAGACGTTAGGTGCGAGGAGTTAGGAGCGAGAATGTCTATCAAACTAACTACTCAAAATTGAAACGACCAAGGAATTAGAAAAGGGTTATAATCAAAGGGAGCCTACCAAACAAAACCAACCTATTGTCGTTCTTTGAATACGAGTACCCTGTTTTGATCATATTCACTAATTCCAAATCAATCATGCACATGTATCGTCAGGCACCCATTCGGCGAAGCTGGGGCCTGTTAGGCACCTTTGCCCTTGTTCTGTCCATTTTCTTTTCATCCTGTAAAAAAGACGACAGCAATCCGCCAACGTTATCAACCATCAATGAATTGATAAGCACGGGCAGTCAGTTTACCTTGCTGAAAGCGGCCGTAGCCAAAGCTGGTTTTGATGCCACACTGAGCCAGCCCGGAACATACACGGTATTTGCGCCTACCGATGCAGCCTTTAAGTTGCTGGGGTATAGCGATGTCAACGCCATCAATGCTGCACCAGCGGATCTGCTAAAAACCATCCTGCAATATCACGTGCTAGGCACCCGGGTTGCTGCTTCCGACTTACCCGTAGGTATAAATTCGACTCAGCAAACCCTGGCTGGGGCACCCGTTTATATTTCAAGAATAACCTCTGCTTCTTCGACTACTACCTCTGTCTCGTCCAGTACAATTTCGATTAATGGAGCGCATGTGTTACAGGCCGACGGCCAGGCTAGCAATGGGGTAGTGTACGCCATTGATCGGGTGCTGATCCCACCTGCTTTCGGCAATATAGTAGCAACGATTCAAAACATTCCGTTGCTCATACCTTCAGCATCGTTCAAATTGCTTACGGCGGCCGTTGCCAAAACGGGGGCCGTAAGCTCACTCACAGCCGCCGGACCAATTACGGTGTTTGCCCCTACCGATGCGGCTTTTAAAGCTGTAGGCTATGATTCAGCTGCTATAGCAAAGGCTACTGTTCCGGCACTGACCAATATTCTGAGTTATCACCTGATCGGTGGCCGTACGTACACGCCATTAATTACCAACGGTTCCAGCCTGACAACCCTGCAAGGTGGAACAATCACGGCAGGAATCAGCACAACGGCCCTGACCGTAACGGGTAAAGGCAATGGTGGCACAGCTTCCAACATTACCGGCCCCGATATTACGGCTACCAACGGTGTGGTGCATATCATTGATCGCCTGTTGTTGCCACAGTAGAGGGTTTGAGCGCAAAGGCGCAGAGGGTTCGTAAAGACTGAAAGGAAGAATAATATCTATCTTTGCGGTCTCTACGAACCCTCTGCGCCTTTGCGCTCAAACCCTATTGAGGAGGAATCAAAACCCGTCGGAAGGTGTTTTATTGATACGTACTATCGCTCCTGAATTCATCAATTTGTTTACTCGAAAGCGCGTGATTGTCGGTAAGTCTTTCGACCTTTGGCGAATTGATTTGTGACTCCTATCGAATGGCTAAACCACAGAAAAAACTCTTTTTACTAGATGCGCTGGCCCTGATTTACCGCGCTCATTTTGCCTTTAATAAAGCTCCACGGATTTCGTCACGAGGGGTCAATACGTCAGCCGTTTTCGGATTTATGAACGCCATGATCGAAGTGCTGACAAAAGAAAAACCTACCCACATCGGCGTTGCCTTCGATTCGGCTAAAAAGACGTTTCGGCATGAACAGTTTCCGATGTATAAAGCGACTCGTCAGTCGCAGCCGGAGGATATTAGTGTGGCCATGCCCTATATCAAACGGATTGTGGAGGCCATGCACATCCCCATTCTGATTCTGGAAGGTTACGAAGCTGATGATATCATTGGGACCATCGCCAAGAAGGCTGCACTGGCTGATTTTGAGGTGTATATGATGACGCCCGACAAAGACTACGGTCAGTTGGTCGAAGAGCATGTGCATATCTACAAACCGGCTTTCATGGGCAAGCCAGCCGAAAAGCTGGGCGTGAAGGAGGTACTGGAGCGCTGGCAAATCGAACGGATCGAGCAGGTGACGGATATGCTTGGACTAATGGGCGATTCGGTCGATAACATTCCGGGTATTCCGGGTATTGGCGAAAAAACAGCACAAAAACTTATTGCCGATTTCGGTACGGTTGAAAATCTGATTGCCAATGCCGATCAATTGAAAGGAAAGCAGAAAGAGAACGTCGTCAATTTCGCGCAGCAAGGCTTGCTGTCGAAACAACTGGCAACCATCCATCTGGACGTTCCGGTTGAATTCGATGAAGATAAGCTCCGGCATACGGAATATGACAAGCCTCGTCTGGCTGCCTTGCTGGATGAGCTGGAGTTTCGGCAGATGAAAACCCGGCTGCTTGGCGCTGACTACGACGAAAAGCCATTGCCTGATGCTTTTAAAGCCAGCAGTAAGTCTGGTCAGATGAACCTGTTCGATTCGCCAGGTGATGCCTCTCCGGCGTTCCTGCCATTTCCGAACATGAGTGCGGTGAACCCATCGGGGTCTGGCGATTTACCGTTTGATTTTGATGGAAAACCTGCTCCCTCGACCTCTCCTGCAAAACAGGAGAGAGGAGAAAAAAGTAAACGAACGCCAGTCAAGGTGCCTGTTGCGTCGGCTTCAGAAGCTTCTCCCGGAGCGGTTACGGAAACGATCACGACGGACGATAGGCCGGGGGGTGAAGTGACCGAAGAGCCAGCGTACCTGGACGTTTATCCCGACTACGAACTGGACGAAAACCAACCTGAGCGCCGTAAAACGATTCTGTCGGTCAAACATGATTATCGGCTGGTCGATACACCTGAACTGCGGGCGAGTCTGGTGCATTATCTGAACCTCCAGGAAAGCATCTGTTTCGATTCGGAAACTACAGCCATCGACCCCGTTGAAGCGGATCTGGTTGGGCTGTCATTTGCCTATCGGACGGGCGAAGCCTTCTATGTTCCTGTACCCGATGATCGGGCCGAAGCACAGGCTGTTATTGATCAGTTCAAACCCGTGCTGGAAAATCCCGCCATTAGCAAGATCGGGCAAAACCTAAAGTACGACCTGCTGATGCTGAAAAAGTATGGCGTGGAGGTACAGGGTAAGCTGTTCGATACGATGATTGCCCACTACCTTATTGAGCCTGAAATGCGCCATAATATGGACATGATGGCCATGACCTACCTGAATTATAGCCCGGTCGAAATCGAGTCATTGATTGGCAAAAAAGGGAAGGGGCAATTGACGATGCGCGATGTCGACATTCAGAAGGTGGTGGACTATGCTGCTGAAGACGCTGATATTACCCTCCAACTGAAAGAAACGTTTGCCCCCCGGCTCGAAAAAGATAATTTACACAAACTGTTCGATCAGGTAGAGATGCCACTCGTTCGGGTCCTGACCGATCTGGAACTTGAAGGGGTAACCATCGACACCAACGCCCTAGCCGAACTATCGGCCACCTTGGAAACGGACATGCGGCAGGTGCAACTGGAAATTTATACGATTGCCGGTGAACCGTTCAACATCGGGTCGCCGAAGCAGTTGGGTGAGGTTCTGTTTGAAAAGCTCAAGCTTGATAAAAACGCCAAAAAAACCAAAACAGGCCAGTATGCTACGGGAGAAGAAATCCTGTCGAAGCTGGAAGTAGAGCATGAAATAGCCCGGAAGATTCTGGACTACCGCGAACTGATCAAACTTAAAAATACCTACGTCGATGTGTTGCCGACGCTGATCAGTAAACGAACAGGCCGGATTCATACGTCCTTCAACCAGGCTGTGGCCGCTACCGGACGACTATCATCGGTAAATCCGAACCTGCAAAATATTCCGATCCGTACCCCACGTGGTCAGGAAATACGGAAAGCGTTTGTACCGCGTGGGCCGGAATTTCTGATTATGTCGGCCGACTACTCACAGATCGAATTGCGTATCATGGCGGCTTTCAGTGGCGATAAAACCATGCTCGATGCGTTCAATAATGGCGTTGATATTCACACCCAAACGGCCAGCAAGGTCTTCCATGTGGGGCTGGATGAGGTGACGAGCGATATGCGTCGGAAAGCCAAAACGATCAACTTTGGGATTATCTACGGCATTTCATCCTTCGGTTTGTCGCAGCGCCTGAAGATTCCCCGTAAAGAAGCCGCTCAGATCATTGAGGAGTATTTTGCGGGTTTCCCGGCCGTAAAAGATTACATCGATCAATGCATTGAAAAAGCGCGTGGATTTGGCTATGCCGAAACGATACTAGGCCGTCGGCGATACCTGCGCGACATTAATTCCCGCAACCAGACCGACCGGATGTTTGCCGAACGCAACGCTGTCAATGCGCCCATTCAGGGAAGTGCTGCCGACATGCTCAAGATTGCCATGATTCGGATTCACGAGTTCATGCTCCAGGAGCGTTTGAAATCAAAAATGATTCTGACCGTGCACGATGAATTGGTGTTCGATGCGCACCGCGACGAAATCGAGTTCCTCAGCGTTCGGGTTGACGACATCATGAAAAACGCCATCCCAATGGCCGTTCGGATGGAAACCGGCATCGGTGTAGGGGAAAACTGGCTGCTGGCACACTAGCTATGGCAAGAGATATTTTCCATCCCATCGTTCGGGAGGTTTTATTAAACGATGGTTGGGTTATTACTCATGATCCTTATCCGATTCGGGTGAAAGGGAGGAACTATGAAGTGGACTTGGGAGCAGAGCAGTTAATGGCTGCTGAAAAGGACACCCGAAAAATCGCTGTTGAAGTAAAAAGCTTCCTTTTGCCATCATTTTCTCATGAATTCCATGCGGTACTTGGTCAGTACCTGAACGATCAAACGTTTATGGAAATACAAGAGCCAGATAGGACACTATTTCTAGCTGTCGCGAGGAATATTTATGATAAGTTTTTTCTTGATGAAGCGACTCAGTTAATCGTTGATAAATTCAAACTCAATCTGGTTATCTTTGATAAACAGACTAAAAAGGTGGAAGAATGGATACTAAAATCATAACTTATTCAACAATTCTCACCCAGTGGCTTGATGAGTTTGTAAATCGCATGAATGGTGGTCGTAGTTCTGAATATGAATTAATAACTGATGATAAACACCATCACTATGAAGTAATTAGAACAGGCTGGCGCAAGGATGTATTTGAGTATAATATTGTTTTCCATTTCCAGATTAAACCGACATGAAAAGTCTGGCTGCTGGTGAATAATACCGATATTTTAGTGACCGACGATTTAATGGAGCGAGGAATTCCGGCATCCGATATCGTAATCGGATTTCTGCCCGAGTATATGCGGGCTTACTCTGGCTTCGCAGTAGCCTGACAAATCTATTTCGAATAGACCGGACATTGTTAGTATACTGATAATTTATACAATAGACCTGCTTTAATCATGTGTTAGAGCAGGTTTTTTATTGCCGGAAAAGAAGCTTACAGGATATGGGCAACCATAAAAAGACTATTTTGCCAACACCTTCACATAACCATCCTGATTGTATGAAACAGCAAGCTACGTCTATGGTCATTCGAATACTGATCGCAGGGTTTTTTCTGGTGAGCTCACCCGCCCTGGCGCAGCAGAAAGCCGATAAAATTGATGCGCTTGTTCAGCAATACGTAGCCAATCGTCAGTTCAACGGAACGGTGCTGGTGGCTGAACAGGGCAAGGTGATCTTTAAAAAGGGCTATGGGATGGCCAATATGGAGTGGAACATTCCCAACACGCCCGATACCAAATTCCGGCTCGGTTCCATCACCAAGCAGTTTACGTCGATGCTCATCATGCAACTGGTTGAAAAAGGGAAGATTAAGCTCGATGGTAAAGTGACGGATTATATCCCCAATTATCCTAAAGCGACGGGCGATAAGGTAACGATTCATCACCTGTTGACGCATACATCGGGCATTCCAAGCTATACAGGTTTCCCTGATTTCTTTGAGAAGATGAGTCGGGACCCGTACACGCCCGATGCGTTTGTGAAGAAATTCTCCGACATGCCGCTTGAATTTGAACCCGGCTCGACGTTTTCGTATGATAACTCAGGCTATTTTCTACTCGGCGTTATCATCGAAAAGGTAACCGGCAAATCCTATGCGGAGGTGCTTCAGGAGGCTATTCTGAAACCTCTGCAAATGCTGAATACGGGTTATGATCTGGCCGATCCGATTATTCCAAAACGGGCGTCGGGCTATGAAAAACGGGGCGGTCGTTATGTGAATGCACCGTATCTGGACATGACCATTCCCTATGCGGCCGGGTCGATGTATTCTACGGTAGAGGACTTATACCGTTGGGATCAGGCCTTATACACCGATAAATTGTTGTCTGCTAAATCGAAAGAGACAATGTTTACGCCGTTTCTGAGCCATTATGCTTATGGATGGGGTGTAAGCAACACGAAGATTGGCTCGTTGAAAGATAGCCTGCTTTTGATTGAACACACTGGGGGAATCAATGGCTTCAACACCATCATTAGCCGGATACCCAAAGATAAACAACTGGTTGTGCTGCTGAATAATACGGGCGGGGCTCCGCTGGGAAGCATTCGGAAAAATATCCTGAATATCCTCTATAATCAGCCAGTCGAACCCCCTAAAAAGTCCATTGCCGATGCCCTGCGTCAACCCGCTCTGACCGATCCACTCGATAAATTACGAACCACATTTACGACGTTGAAGGCCGATAAATCCTACAGCCTGAACGAGAACGAGATAAATAGCCTCGGGTACGAACTCCTGGGTGAAGGAAAAGTGCAACAGGCCATTCATGTGTTTACGCTCAACGTAGAGTCGTTTCCGCAATCATATAACGTGTACGACAGCCGGGGCGAAGCGTATATGAAACTTGGTGATAAAGCAGCTGCTATTCGGGACTATAAAAAATCACTGGAACTGAATCCGCGTAATACAGGCGGTATCGAGAAACTGAAGGAGTTAGGCGAAATCGTTGAAGCGCCGAATGATGCAACTGTGGATGAAGCTACGTTGGAATCCTATGTGGGTACGTATGAACTGGCTCCAACCTTTGCCATCGTCATCACGCGGGATGGGAGCCAGTTATATGGACAGGCAACTGGGCAGCAGCGGTTCGAGCTTTTTCCCGAATCGAAAACCAAATTTTATCTGAAAGTCGTGGAGGCCAAGGTGTCGTTTGTTCGAAATGAAAAAGGGGAAATCGACCAGTTGATTCTTCACCAGAATGGGCGTGATATGCCGGGGAAACGAGTTTCTAAAAAGTGAACGGGTGCATAGTTAACCTCTGGAATGTTGACTTTTCGAGCTAACTCTTAACCGATCATACCAATCATAAAATCAGTGTTCTATTCGACAACTGCGTCATAATTGGATTCGGAGATCAATAAGTTTGAACATTCGTAGGCTAAGGAACATTTTTGTATTTTTTCTATTTGCGTAATAGTATACTATCCGAAATGCGGGTAGTTGTGTGAGTTTTTCAAGATGATGTACTCACGAGCTGTTAGAAAATAGAACGCTGCAAAATGAAAAAAAGCTTACTGCCTCTTACCATCGGAGGCTTCGGAATCGGTATGACTGAGTTCGTTATGATGGGAATTCTGCCTGATATTGCTACGTCTTTACATATTTCAATACCGACGGCTGGGCACCTGATTTCGTCCTATGCGCTAGGTGTGGTGTTGGGGGCACCTTTGCTGGTTGGCATTGCCGGAAACTACCCGCCGAAAAAGATTCTGCTCGGTCTGATGGCGCTGTTTACATTCTGCAATGCGCTCTCTGCTTTTGCGCCGAACTACGAAACCATGATGATTACCCGCCTGTTGTCGGGGCTACCCCACGGGGCTTTCTTTGGCGTTGGGGCTGTAGTGGCCAGTCGTCTGGCGGGTCGTGGTAAAGAAGCACAGGCCATTTCGATGATGTTTGCCGGGCTAACAGTGGCCAATATTATTGGTGTACCACTGGGAACGTATATTGGACACACCATGAGCTGGCGACTAACGTTTCTGATCATTGCTGGTGTTGGGTTGGTTACGATGGCCTCTATTTATAAGCTACTGCCAAATCTGCCCGTCGTAGGTGAGTCGAACCTGCGGAAAGATTTGAAATTGTTTACGTACGTTGAGCCCTGGCTCATTCTGGGCATCACTGCCATTGGTACGGGTGGGCTGTTTGCCTGGTTTAGTTATATCGCTCCGTTGCTGACCGAAGTAGCTGGTTTTGAAAGCAGTCAGATTACCTGGATTCTGGTGCTGGCTGGGTTAGGCATGGCTGTCGGAAACCTAATTGCCGGACGTACCGCCGACCTGATTTCGCCCAGCAAAGCGACGGCCCTGTTTCTGCTGTTGATGGTGTTTTCACTAACGATTGTCTATTTCGTAGCCCCGTTCAAAGTGCCTTTGCTGGTCATGACGTTTGTAACAGGCGCTATTGCGTTTTCGTTGGGCGCACCGATTCAGATTCTAATGATCCGGGCATCCAATGGCTCCGAAATGCTGGCTTCATCGGTCAGTCAGGCCGGATTCAACATGGGTAATGCGCTGGGAGCGTATCTGGGTGGGTTACCGATTGCGGCCGGTATGGGCTATACCTCGCCAATGTGGGTTGGAGCTATGCTCGCGCTGACAGGTTTTGGCATGGCGATGATGGTCTATTTCCGTCATAAAAATGCCGACCAATATACCCTGGCAACTGGACATTAGGCTGTACCGTTTGAATAATAGTTTGCACAGAACATCAGCGGATTCCGTACATTGAGACGGAATCCGTTCTTTTTTTCTAAACCTAAACACTGCATGGACTTTCTGTTAGTACTATTTATTCTGGCGATTATCGTCCTTTATCTTTCGGTGGTTATTGTCCGGCAGGGCACAGTAGCTGTGGTTACGGTTTTTGGGAAATACACCCGTGTGATGACGCCGGGGCTGAATTTTAAAATTCCATTTATCGAGTTCATTTACCGCCGTATTTCCATTCAAAACCGCTCGGTCGAGCTAGCGTTCCAAGCCATTACGTCCGATCAGGCCAATGTCAATTTCAAAGCTATGCTGGTTTATTCGGTGTTGAATCAGGCCGAGGAAACGATCAAAAATGTAGCCTTCAAATTCATTGATGAAGCCTCGTTTATGCAGGCGTTAATTCGTACCATAGAAGGGTCCATCCGCAGTTTTGTCGCTACCAAACGGCAATCGGAAATTCTGGGTTTACGCTCCGAAATCATTGAACACGTAAAAGCCCAGCTCGATACCCTGCTCGAAAGTTGGGGGTATCATCTGATCGACTTACAATTGAACGACATTGCCTTCGATGAAGTCATCATGCGGTCGATGGCGCAGGTGGTAGCTTCGTCGAACCTGAAGGCGGCTGCCGAAAACGAAGGCCAGGCGTTGTTGATCACCAAAACCAAAGCTGCTCAGGCGGAAGGAAATGCCATTCAGATTTCGGCTGAAGCTGAGAAAACGGCTTCCCAACTGCGTGGGCAGGGGGTAGCTCTGTTCCGGGAAGAGGTTGCAAAAGGGATGGCCGAATCGGCGCGGGTGATGAACGAGGCCAAGCTGGATGCGTCGCTGATCCTATTCTCGATCTGGACCGAAGCAATCAAGCATTTTGCCGAAAATGGCAAAGGAAACGTTATTTTTCTGGATGGTTCGACTGAGGGTATGGAAAAGACCATGCGGCAACTCACGGCTATCCAAAAACTGAATGGAGACGATTCTAATGGGGGCGTTCAGCCAGGAAAACGTTGAACATAGTTTTAGGGTTTACGGTTTATAGTATACCATAAACCGTAAACCTGTCTTATGACAAACCTGCTTTTCCCTACAGACTTTACTGCGAATACGCGAGCCGCTCAGGATTGGGTGCAGTTATTGGCTCATAAAACCGGCGCTACAGTTACGCTGTTGCACGTTTATCAACCCATGATTCCTGATACGACGTTTCCAACGGTTGGCGGTATTAGTGAGCCGGGCTTGGGAGCGGTAGCCGCCATAGAATTGGAAGACCTAAGTCGCCAACGGCTAAGTGAACTAGCCGATCAATTGCGGGCTGATGGTTTGTCGATCAAGTTGGACTGGCGAATTGGGTTGGTGGACGACAGTATTCTGGAGGCCGCGCGTGAACACTCGGCCGACCTAATCGTGATGGGGCGTAGTGATTTAAGTACCTTCTTCGACCGTCTGGCAGGGAGTGCCGTTTCGGATGTGGCCGATGAAGCGCGTTGCCCAGTGCTGATTGTACCGACCGATCCTGATGGAGTGGCCATTCATCCCGTGCAGGTACGAACGATTGCCTATGCTATGCAATCGCAAACGACGCGGGCTTTAGTCGAATACCAGACTGAAACACTGGTGAAAGCCTTTGATGCACAACTGCTTATTGTTACAGAAGATAAACTTGATACAATCCAGGCCGACCTGATTGTCATGCAGTTGTATCGACAGGAAGGACTCCTGGATAAACTCTTGCATCCAAACCCGGTAGGGTCATTAATCGAAAAGTCGGAGGTGCCTGTCCTGGTATATCATCAGCTAGAATAAGTTAGAGAGGAGTTAGTGAAAGCTAGATACTTCGAATAGAGGGTTGTCCGTCTGCATGGCTTGTTTCTAAATATGCCTTTTACTAAATATTTAGTGTCTATTTTTTAGATAAGAGGTCTAATAGATGAATGCTAGCGCAAAAGATAATTCACCTTAGTCGTTTAACTTTCTGAATAGTATCAAATAGCTAAACGTTGATGCGCTGCTGACTGTATTAAATAGCTATCTAATCCACTCATGTCATCGAATCAGCCTTTACCACTTGTTACTATATGCGACAATAGGTTTGCTCTTCTGTTAGCAGCGTTAATTAAATCGATTGAAATCAACCTGACAGCACCCGCTCAGTTCGATCTTTATCTGGTCAGTGATGGCATCGAGTCGGCAACCCGAGAGAAACTGCTACAGTCTATTAATCCGGAGGTTTTTAACATACATTGGTTAACAATCGACGAGGCTATACCAGCCGGTATGGCTTTACCCATTGACCAGTCTACGTTTCCTCTAAATGTTTACGTTCGGCTGTTTATACCGTTTTTTATTCCGCAGCACCTGACTAGAGTGGTGTATATGGACGTGGATATGATTGCCCATCAGGATATAACGACCTTATGGACAATTGATCTGGGTAATAAACTGCTGGGGGCTGTGCGAGATCGGGCCGAAGTGATCAGTAGTTCATGGGGAGGTTATCAGAATTATCGCGAACTGGGTTTGCATCCTGAAACGCCAATTTTCAATTCGGGATTGCTGGTGATTGATCCCATTCGCTGGCGCCAGCAACGCATAACCGAACGAGTGCTGACATGCCTTGCGCAGAATGCCAAGTATGCGGTATTTGCTGATCAGTATGGGCTGAATGTCGTCCTGGCAAATCAGTGGCTCGAACTCGATAGGGCTTGGAACACCTATGCACAGAATGATGAAGTTGACCCGTATGTAATTCATTTTACGGGGATAAAACCTATTTATCGCTCCTACAATTTTAATAAAGCCTATCAGGAGGAGTTTTTTTTATATTTAAATCAGACTGCCTGGCGAGGCTACATTCCCGTTAGCGGATGGCGTCATGTGCTGCTCAAGCAAGTTCGTAAGGTGGGCAAACGATTGTACCATCTGATCAATCAACTGAACCCATTTAAACGCAATACTGAAAAAAAAAGACAGCTAGTGCTTAGCGCGAATGGTCTCGAAAAACTAGATGCTGCGATAACTGACTGATTGGTACATCGGTATTTGTTAGGCTAACGGTTAAGTTAATACCATAAAATACAGATCGATGCCAGGTGCCCAGAAATCGGTTTTGGTGTATTGGAGTTGAAAACCAAATCTCTCGAAAAATCCAAAGGCTATTTGCGAAGTCCGGCATTCAATCTGCTGAATTCCCGGTTGCTGCCGAATCTGTTGCAGGTTGTGTTGTATCAGTGCAGTGCCAAGTCGTAATCCCTTCAGCGTTGGGTCGGTCAATATCCAGCAAATGTGCGCAACCGTCTGGTTGTCGGTAAGGTAATAGCCACAGGCTCCAACTACAGTGCCCTTGTACTCAACCACGAAATAGGGATCGGTATACGTTTGTAAAAAATCGGCGTATTCGTCCTGTTCATTTTCTCCGAATGCAGTAGGTACATTCCTGGCGAAAACAGTCAGAAGCGGATCAATATCAGCGTGGGTAAATGGGCGGATGTTTGTCATTTTATTTGCCTACGGCTCGGCAAGTTGGCTGGTGGTGAACCGGAAAATTGCAGGAGTTGGCAATAAAGCAAAGCTGGTTGGCTTTATGGTGAAGCTCGTTGGCTTTCTCAATCATCGACGCATCGGCAACTACTACCGACGGGTAGAGCGTAACCTCCGTAAAATGTCCACCACCATCCGACGTTTCGACCATCGTACCTGTTGCCGTATCTGTATAGTCAACTACCACCACACCGGCATCCGTACAAACATGCAAATACCAGAGCATATGGCAGGAAGATAAGGAAGCCACCAGCAGCTCTTCCGGGTTATAGCGGGTTTTATCGCCCCGAAAGGTCGGGTCCGATGAGCCCGGAATGTCGGGTTTGTTAGTCGTTGAGATCAAATGAGCCCGTTCGTACGTCCGGTAGCCGCTGGTTCCTGTGCCCGTATTGCCCGTCCAGGTTGTCTTGATTTCGTAGTGGTGTTGTTTGTTCATTTGGTTGTCATTCAGTAGTCATTGAAGATGATTCATTTACTTATTTTTCTCCTCCAATGGGGCCATAAAATAAAACCCAGGTGGCAAAATCGTCGGTAAAGTTTTCGAATCGATGTTCCACACCTGCCGGAACGAAAAGCAGATCGCCCGGCTTGACCGACATGCTTGTTCCCGCATAGAGAAACGTACCACTCCCCGTCGTAATGACATAGACCTCATCGCGTTCATGCGGCTGCTGTTTGTCAATCCGATCCGGTTTATAATATTCCACTACCAGGCTACCATGACGGAAAAGTTCGACAAATTCGGTAGAAACTGTCTTAAGTTGACGAACGCCGTCGTCGGGCGAAAATAGATTACGTAGTAAGTCGGTCATATATAATGCTGGTTTATACGAACTAACTCATTTGCCTTTGTCGACGGCCATCCGCACGGCCAGACCCATCAGGATACTCGCTACTCCCCATTTCTGAACCCGAATATAACCTGGGCGGGCCTGAAACCAGCGTGCCATCCGAGCCGCCGACAAGACGATTAATAGATTGACGGTTGCACTGATGAGCAATTGGGTAATGCCTAACTGAACAGTTTGTGTCCATAAGGAGCCATATTCGGGGCGTGTGAACTGCGGAAAAAACGACACGTAAAATACCGCTACTTTCGGGTTGAGCACATTGGTCAGAAAGCCCATTCTGAAGAGTTTCCCTGCCGAATCGGTTGAGGTGGCTTCAACAGTTTCTTTGACCTCAAATGGCGAAACGCTGCCTGGCTTGATAGCTGCCCAGGCCAAATAGAGCAGGTAGCCAACACCCAGCCAGCGAAGAAGTTCGTAAACGATGGGTATCGCCAGAAAAATAGCTGTCAGGCCCGCTGAAACAAACAGAATATGCACCCAGAAGCCTGTCAGTACACCAGCTAAGGATAGCAACCCGGCTTGTCGACCCTGAGTGATGGAGCGGGAAATCAGGTAAATCATGTTAGGGCCGGGCGTTACAACAAGCCCTAGAGCCGCTAAACTAAATAATAGTAATTCGTTGATCGGAAGCATAAAGTAACGAGATTACGATCCCAGAAATAAGATCATTTGCTCTTCATCGTAATACAAATCGCCGTCTTTAACCGCTTTAGGCTCAAGGGCAAACGAATGAAAGCCTATGGATTTATACAGCTGCCTGGCGGGCCAATTGCTGGCAATTACCGTTAGGATAATTTGTTCCATGTTCGGTAATTGCTTCGCCCGACGAATCGTTTCCTCAATCAGTTGACGGCCAATACCCTGACCGGCATACTCATGGGCCACATACATGGCAAACAGCAATCCCTTATGCCGGAGCTTCTGACGATTATGCCCTTCCCGGCGGAAACTTACCGACCCTGCCAGCTCATCAGCGTCAGTAAGCATGCCAAGCGTAAAACTATCTGGCAACCCAGCAGTCGGAAACGATTCATGGACCTGATCAGCAGGACTAATGCGGAAACAATCCCGATGTCGGGTAAAACCTTTCCGCATAAAGGATTGATAACCAAAGTTGTTATCGGCTGTTAGTTCGGCCAATCTCATCTCAGATAGTCGGGTAGGGAGATGGTCGCATCACCCTCTTTGGGTATGGGGGTCTGACGAACGGTTTGCAGGGGTATTACACCTGCCCAGGTCGGCAACTGTTCATCGTCGGGCTCATCGTTTGGCCCGCCTGTTCGGAGTTTGGCCGATGCTTCATTCAGCGCGAACGACAGCACGGTTGTTTTACGCATTTCGCTGTCGGTGGTGGGTCGGAGATCGGCCCAGCGTCCGGGAATCAGATGGTCGGTAATGAGCGCCAGCGCTTCCAGTCGTTCGGCCTCGTCGGTTACCTTTTCAGCATTGGCGAAAATAACAACCGAGCGGTAGTTGACAGAGTGATGAAAGGCCGACTTCGCCAGCACCAATCCATCGGCCAGCATAACGGTGATACATACTGGTGCGCCCCGCTCAATGCTTCGGATAAAGTGACTGCCTACCGATCCATGAATGTAAAGTTTGTCGCCTTTCCGAGCGAAAGCGGTAGGAATTGCCATGGGTTGTCCATCAATGGCGTAACTAACGGTGCAGAATAGGGCTTCGTCCAGAATAGGATGAATGGTGGCTTCGTCGTAATGAGCACGCTTAGCCAGGCGACTGGGTGTTGTGCGGGTGGTTTGCATACGTGTAAAGCGGTCAGGCTAGCGTTCCAGCATCTTGGCCGCATAGTTTTTCAAAACAAATGTCGTTCTTTACCGGACTATTAATCTCGTCCAGTTTTTAGAATTGTACTAGTCCGGTTATGCTGCCTTTTAAATCCCTTATTCAACTTGACAAAGCGTCGCCGACGCCCGTGTTTGTGCAACTGAGCAATCAACTGGGTCAACTTATCCGGGCGGGTACGTTGGCATCGGGGCAGCGATTGCCCGGTACACGACAACTGGCCGAATTACTTCAGTTGAACCGTCAGACAATTGTTGCTGCTTACGACGAAGGATTAGCGCAGGGCTGGCTCGAAAGTCGGTCGGGGAGCGGCACCTATGTAGCCACTCACTTTCCCGATGTAAAGCCGCAACCGTTACTTCCCGGTCAAGAGGAAACAGTCACTGAATCGCCACAGGATAAGCCCGGATATCTATTTGAAACGAACCCATTGCTGGTACGACCCTTGTTAACGTATTCGGCAGGGCTTCATCTGGACGATGGTTTCCCGGATATCCGGCTGGCACCGATGGAGGAGTTAGGGCGCGCTTACCGATCCTATTTTCGGTGGGGTAATCCGCAGCAACATTTTGGGTATGCCGATACAAAAGGACATCCGCTGTTGCGCGAACAACTGTCGGTCTATCTGAATGAAACCCGTGGATTGCGCACGAAACCGGATAACATTCTTATTACGCGGGGGAGTATAATGGGCCTGCACCTGACCTGTCAGACACTGCTACAGGCGGGGGATACGGTCGTAACGGGCGAAACAACCTGGTTTGGCGCTACTATGAACATTCGCAAAACGGGTGCTTCGATTCTGACAGTTCCCGTCGATCAGCATGGAATGGATATGGATGCCCTGGCCGAACTATGTCAGAAACAGCGAAGCGTCGCCCGGCCCATTCGGATGGTGTTTGTAACCCCGCATCACCATTACCCAACAACCGTTACATTACGCGCTGATCGACGCGTTCGGCTATTGCAACTGGCTGAACAATATGGCTTTGCGATTCTGGAAGACGATTATGATTATGATTTTCACTATTTGAGTCGCCCTATATTACCACTCGCCAGTGCCGACCAACGGGGGATGGTCGTTTATGTCGGATCGCTGACCAAATCGGTAGCACCGGCTTTCCGAATCGGTTATGTGGTAGCACCAACGGCTTTAATTAATGCATTGGCCCAACTCCGGCGCATCATTGATCGGCAGGGCGATCCTATGCTCGAATTTGCGATCGGGCAGTTATTCAAAACGGGCGATCTGAAACGCCATTTCCGGAAATCGCTGCGGGCCTATCATGCCCGACGGGATCATTTCTGCGCGTTGCTGTCAACCGAATTAAAGGATGTGGTTCAGTTTACCAAACCCGATGGCGGAATGGCCGTCTGGGCAACCTTCGACACGGCCATTGATATGGATGCCCTGGCACTTCAGGCAAGCCGTGAGGGGCTTTCACTGGCAAGCGGAACCATTCATAATCCGCCAGGTCAACGGCTCAACGGTACACGGCTGGGGTTTGCATCGAGCACAGAAGACGAACTGGAGCAAGGCCTAGCTATCTTGAAGAAAGTAGTTGGGAAGCTTCGCTATGCCGATTCCCGATAGCCAGCAGCAATACAAATTTAATGGCTGGTGCAACCAGATGCACGCTGGATTGACAGGCCATTGGCTAACCTTTCGAACCGCTTTTCAGAAGGATTGAAGCTGATTTTTCGGCTGTGTGAGTATATTAGGGGTAAACCGTCTTCCTCCATATCCCGTGATTATCTATCAGGCTAAAGATTGGGCAGGTGCCCTCCGGCATTTTCATACGAGTTATAGTATTCAGGTGTTGTTACGGCGGGTAGGCTTTGTCAGCGCCTATGGTATTTTGCTCACGCTGGTCGATCAGCATGTTGTGGATGTCCACTTGCCCTTCGATGGAACGCTTTTTTCCCTGTTAGGTATCACCCTTAGCCTGTTGCTCGTATTCCGCACCAACACCGCGTACGACCGATTCTGGGAAGGACGTCGGCAATGGGGTTCGCTGGTCAATTATAGCCGGAACCTGGCCGTTCTGCTCGATTCACTGCTGCCCGATGATGCCACTACCAACCGCACATACTTTGCGCGCTCGCTGTCTAATTTTGCGCTGGCACTGAAAGGTCATTTGCGCTCCGGTGTCGATTTTGCCGAATTGGACGATACAGGCGATGATGAGCGCCAATCGCTGGCTCACTATGCGCATGTTCCGAGCCGGATTGCGGCTTTGATTCTGCGCCGAACCCAGGCATTACGTCAGGATAACCTCGTGAACGATGCCGATCTGATCACGATTCGACTTTATCATCAGGCGCTGCTTGACATAACGGGTGCCTGCGAACGTATCAAAAAGACACCAATTCCCTTCTCGTACAGCTTTTTTATCAAACTATTCATTACGGTCTATGTGCTGTTGATCCCGTTCGTTCTGGTGAAATCGTACGGATATTTTGCCATACCCGCCACCACCCTGGCGGCCTATGCGCTGATTGGTATTGAAATGATCGGCGACGAAATCGAAGAACCCTTCGGACTGGACTGCAATGACCTTCCCCTCAACCAGATTGCCCAGACCATCCGCCGGAATATGCATGAGATTCTGGGCGTTACTCCGTTGACCAGCGAAGCCCCCAAACCGGAAGTCGACTACATAAAAATTAATTAATAGTAGGGGGTGGGGATATGGCCGCTGCCTACTTTGTGACGTCCGGTTAGGGACGAAAGCTGTCCGCTTACGGACAGCTTTGGCCTGACTATAAATCGAGAAAAGCCATTTTGAGCGCCTGAGGGCCTGTTTTTATTTCTGGCCGTTGATTTGTACGATAAAATGTAGACTAATGTTCTAGGGAGATGCGTCGATCACCACCGCGCTGGGCTGAGCAGTTATTGATCTGGCTACATCCGTCCGAAACACTGGAAGAAGTACAGGGCGATCTGGACGAACTGTATACGTACTGGTATCGGCGGGCGGGTGAACCACAGGCTAGTTTGCGCTATGTGCTGAATGTTATTTCGGCTCTGCCGCCTTTCGTTCGGCGTCGGCATTCCCAGTCAAGTGAATACCCACAACCCTCATCACTCCATCCGTCTATGTTATCAAATTACCTCAAAATTGCCCTGCGTACCCTTTGGCGGAGCAAAGGGCATGTGGCCATCAACGTTATCGGGTTAGCAGTAGCGTTCTGTATCTGCACATTTTTATTTCTAACGAGTTATCTGCAACTCACCTTCGATTCATTTCATACCGATGGTGACCGGATTTTCCAGACGTACTATTTCTCAAACGATCCCGAAAAACCCAGCAAATCGGGCACTATGCCCCTGGCGTTATTGCCTGCTTTAAAAGCAGATTTTCCTGAACTGGAGGCCGGAGTACAGATTGTTCAGGGGCGCAAAAGCCTGGTGGAATACAAAGGCGTTTACTTCGATAAGCTGATTACGCTGACCGACCCGGATTTCCTGACCATGTTCTCGTTTCCGATGCTTAAAGGAAGTCGTACTGGGGCGTTGCATGACCTGAGCAGCATTGTGATCAGTGACGACATGGCGAAGGCGGTATTCGGAACCGACGATCCGATGGGCAAAACCTTGCTGGTGGGAAGCAATGGCGATCAGAAGCAGTACATCGTGACTGGGGTTATGGCAACGCCCCCTTACAACTCGTCAATTCAGTTCGATGCACTGGTGCGGGTCGAAAATGTGCCGAATTATCAGGCAAGGAAACAGAATTGGTATGACAATTCGCATCGGGTTTTTCTCAAGCTACCGGCTCAGATCAGCCAGGCCACGTTTGAGGCCCGATTGAAAGCCTTTACACAAAAGTATCTGGCCCAAAATCTGGATAATCTGAAAAAGAAGGGCGCTAAGCCCGATAGCCAGGGTGATCTGTTTGCCATACGCTTGCAGAAGCTGGCCAATGTGCATTTTGATCGGGATATTGATGGGAGAGGGGCGCCTATCGCCATGATCTATGTACTGCTGGGGATCGCCTTTTTTATTCTGCTGATTGCCTGTATTAACTTTATCAATCTGAGTATTGCCCGGTCGTTCATGCGTGCGCGGGAGGTGGGTGTGCGAAAATCGTTGGGCGCATTGAAAACGCAGCTTTTTGTCCAGATCTGGAGCGAATCGACGCTGATCTGTCTGGTTGGCTTTGGCATTGGCTTATTACTGGCTTACTGGCTTCTGCCTGCGTTCAATGCCTCGTTTCAGACCCGGCTGGACTTACACCATCTTTTCCAGCCCGGTTTTATAGGACTTATTGTGGGCGTATTTGCCCTGGTTACCTTACTGGCAGGTGGTTATCCGGCCTGGCAAATGGCGGCATTCAAACCTGTAGAAGTGCTGAAAGGGAAAATCTCGCTCAAGCGACCGGGTTTTCTGCGCAATTCGCTGATTGTAACCCAGTTTTCGTTGTCGACGTTGCTGGCCTGCGCTACGATTATCGCCTTGCAGCAGGTCGATTTTCTGCGTGAGCAGCCGCTTGGTTTTCAAAAAGAACAGGTCATCAGCATTCCAGTTGGGAACCAGGTGAATGGGCGGCAAGTACTCCAACGGATGCGAAACATATTGGCAGCCGACCCGACCGTTGTGGCTGTAACGGGTACCGACATTAATTTGGGGCGGGGTAAAGATCGGGTAAGTTCGCGGAGTAGCGTAGGCTTTACGTTCAAAGGGCGGGAAATCTCGTCCGATCTGCTCCTCGTCGATTATGACTACTTCAAAACGTTGAATATCAAACTGCTGGCTGGGCGGGATTTTAACCCAACTTATGCTGCCGATTCGGTGAACCGGGTTGTGGTTACGGCGAGTATGGCGAAGTTGCTGAGAGAGAAGAACCCGGTTGGGATGTTCTATCGGGATGATGCCGATACGTCGGGAGCTCAAACCCAGATTATTGGTGTAGTGCCCGATTTTCACCTGTACTCGCTGGCCGATCAGGCCAAACCGATTACCATACACATCTCGCATGCCGAACCGATTCGGTACATTTTTGTGCGGGTGTCGCCCCAAAGCCTGGCCAACTCGATGGATCGGATGAAGCAGATTTGGAAAGACATAGCGCCCCAGTCGGAGTTTATGGGTTCGTTTCTGGATGAAAACGTCGATGCCTGGTATCAGAGCGAGGAGATGATGTCGCGGGTGTTTACCCTGGCGTCCAGCATTGCCATACTGCTATCATGTATTGGCCTGTTTGCCGTAGCATTGATCGTTATTGAGCAACGAACCAAAGAAATCGGTATCCGTAAAGTAATGGGGGCCAGTATTCCCGGTATCATCGTGGTCCTCTCGCGCGATTTTGTGAAACTGGTTCTGATTGCACTAGCCATTGCTATTCCCATAGCCTGGTTTGGAATGGACAAATGGCTTTCGGGCTATGCTTTCCGGATCGACATAAGTCCCTGGGTGTTTGTTGTCGTTGGTTTGTCGGCTGTTTTGATCGCTATTGCAACCGTTAGTTTCCATAGCATTAAAGCCGCCCTGGTGAATCCTGTGAAGAGTTTGCGAAGTGAATAAATGAGCAGGCTAGTCGAAACAGGAACACGCCCATGGGGGCTTTCCTGTTTCGACTAGCCTGCTCAAACCCTTAGTGTACTATGAAATATAGACTTGTCGTTGCCCTGCTAAGTATCCATATGATTACCTGGGCGCAGTCGTCCTATTCCAGTCTGCAAACCCGAATTGTCGACGATGGAAATCGGTTATTGATTCAAATTGATGGTCACCGTTATGGCCAGGAACTTCACTACAAGCGCGCGTTTGCCATAACGGACCTGAATGGTTTACAAGTCGACCTGCTGAAGTATCAGGTATTTGCCTCGCAGCATATTCCACTACCTATTCATGAGATGAAAAGCCTGTTGGCCACCGTCTGTATTGCCTTCATACTGGTAGTAATTGGTATTAGCTATACAATTAGGCATTACCAGATTAGAAAAACTCGACTGACGACAGCCTGACGTTGGTTAATGAAAACTAGCCGTGAAAGCCATCTTAATAGCATCGTCTGTTTTCATGCCTAAGAGAGAAGGCTGTTCAATCTTGAAATCCGTCATATTGATCTCGAAATTGCCCGTTACCGTCAGACCCGCGCTTTCGTTTTTCCAGGAGCCATTTAAGGTAATTGGCCTGGTTACGCCATGAAACGTCAGTTTGCCGGGAGCGATTAGGGTTCCATCAGGTTTTATCTGAACCGATTGACTTACGAAGGTCACGTTAGGGTAACGGATACCGTCGAGTACTTCGATAGCATGTGAGTCGCGGTTACTGTCTTTACTATCGAACGAAGCTACTTTGATGGCAATTGCTACGCTGCTGATCTGCTTACTCATTTCATCGTAGAGGATTACCCCGTTGATGTCGTGGCTTACCCCATCCCAGGTATGGAGCGGGTGGTGCATCGTATAGGTAACGACCGATGTTTTTTTGTCGGTTATCAGTTTTCGGGTGTCGGTAGTAGCGGCTACCAGTAGGTTGACCAGCATGAAAGCGGCCAGCCAGGCAAGCATTGGGTGCTCATTCATAGATTTTTCAGAATTTTATGGCGATGATTGATGTCGCAAACGCGCCAAACGTGGTGTAGGCTACTGCCCGGTGATACGGTTTCACAGACGGATTGTGGTCGAGCATGCCAGCCAGTACATTGGTGGCTACCATGCCAGTTAGATGCACAAGGGCTAAGTATTTGTGGAGCTTAAGCCCACTAAATCCTTTTCGATTCGCCAACATTTTGGGGGGAGCTGTAAGCGACAGGAGGGCAGTAGCCCCATACGATATATTGATCAGGGTAGCGGTCGTTTCGTGAGCCTCCCGTAGTCGGCGGTATGAATCACCCTGGGCGTTATACAGTTTGGCTCCTAATATCCCCTGAACCACAAACCCCGCCAGCGTGACAAATCCCATAACCTGGTGAGCCACCAGCATGGACCGCCGGACTTTTAGCTCTTTCTCGCGGCCTTCGGGCGTAAGTGGGGCAATATTCATGGAGCGCAGTAACCCCTTAGGACCCCAGAAAATACGCTGGGTAAACAGCATCTTACTCGGCAGCAACGGCTGAGCCGCGGCCGAATCGACCAGATCGGCCAGTAGTTTGTCGGCCGACGCCGTATCGGGCACAACAGAAGCAGGACGTGATACCTGGCTGGAATCCTGAGCAACGGCACGCAGCCCACAAAACAAAAGAAATAGCAACAGGAATTTTTTCATGGGCGCTTAGTTGGTAATGTGCAGACTCTTGCCATCGCTGCTGAGGGTGGCTTTATACTGGGTTAATGACTGACGGGCTGGGCCGCCCGTAACCGTGCCCGAAGTATCGAAGGTAGCGCCGTGATTGGGGCAGTAGATGGAATCGGAATTGGAGCGGTATTGAACCGTAGACCCCTCGTGGGTACACACTTTCGACAGGGCTATGTAACTGCCGTTTTTGATGTGGGCGACCAGAATGCTGCCCGTATAGGCATAGCTGCCAACGGTTGTTAGTGCCGAGTAAGTACTGGTTGTAAGGTCCAGCGTAATATCGGTGGGGCTTGCAGGTGCTGCCGGGCTTACGTCGTTGGATTTACAGGACGACAGCGTACCGCTACAACAGAAGGCTACGAGTGCAGCACCGCTCAGGCCCAGTTGTTTTAAAAACGCCAGCCGATCGATGGCTTCTTCTTTTTTCTGAATCGTTGTCATAGAGTGAGTTAGGGGCTGCTATAGCCGATCGTAATGGACCGGAATAGCCCCTTATAATCACATACGGAATCACGTTTGTCAACCGCTGCCTGACGAGAAAACTTTTTTTAGCAACGATTCGGGAGTCTATTAGCGTAAGGGGAAGAAAACCGTAAACCACCCCACTGTGCTTTTTAAACGAAGTTCGAAATCATTGGACCTGACTTCGGTCATTCAGGGGTGCCGCCATAATCGCCAGTCGGCGCAGCGGCAATTGTATGAAGCCTATTATGGGTTGGCTAAAAATATCTGCATGCGCTATGCCTCCAGCCAGGAAGAAGCCGAAGAGATGACGGACGATGGATTCGTGCGTATTTTTAATAAAATAACGTATTACGATCCCGAACAACCCTTCGAAGCCTGGTTTCGGACGGTGATGGTGCATACGGCAATCGATTATTTTCGGCGCTTCCAGTCTCGCATGACTATAACCGATCTGAAGGTTGCATTTGATGTACCCTACGAAGATGGCCTCCTGGAAAAGATGAGTGCCGATGAAATTATGGAATTGGTGCAGCGGTTACCACCTGCCTACCGGGCGGTTTTCTCACTGTCTGTAATCGATGGATATACGCATCCTGAAATTGCCCGGATGCTGGGTATTCAGGAAAGTACATCCCGATCTAACTTGCTAAAAGCCCGCCTGAAACTTCAGGAGTGGATGGGTAACAGGCTATCAAATGAACCCTCTTTATGTCTGACGAACAGTTTGATAAACGACTAAAAAAACGACTGGAAGCGTATCGGCCATCACCCACCTCACAAGGCTGGGAGCGCATCCGGGGGCGATTGCCAGTACCTTGGTTTGGGCATTGGTTTAGCCAGTATGGGGGCTGGACCTTTGGTGCTTTCGCCATGCTAGGCTTAATCGGCGTACTGTATCTGTGGTATGATCAAAAGCAGGAATTGACTCAGTTGCATGAACAAATCAATACATTCGCTAAACAGACTGCTCAAATCCAATCGTCCAATCATCGGGCAATGTCAGTTCGCCGGGATACGGTTTATGTGGTCAAACGGATTATAGAACAGTACGACACTTCAAGTAAGGCCAATCGCCTGCTAGCAGACGCGAACGACCTGACATGGCCCAATACGCATCGGCAAGAAACCCCTGTCTCGGTATTGGCGTCGAGATTAAGGATGCGTAGTCGGGCAGCGTCAAAATTGGCGGAGCTTTCACGCAGGTCAACAAGCGAAAGCCAATTACTCGCAGCAAATAGATCGAACGTATCGAAACCGAAGCGGCCAATAGCTGATCTTTCGGAGCGGGCATCTGGAAGTCAACATACGTCTGTCCTGACGAATGAAGCGATTAAAGAACCTAATGTTCCGAGCGTATCCGTGGAGGTTGATTCGGTCACGAGTCGTTCGAGTCGTAGCGACTCCGTATCCACTCAGCTTCAAAAACCAGCACAGGACATGCCAGCGGTTAAACTACCCAGTACAAGTGTGGCATCGACTAGATCGGTGAAACCTGCATTTTCGCTGGCTGCGCTACGACCTCGACTGGGGCTAACAGCCGCAGTGACATCCGGGCCCGCCTGGGGGATTGGCCCTTCGGTAGAATTTTTCCTTAATCGTTCACTTAGTGTATCGACGGGCCTGCAAATCAGTCGATATGGAGCCGAGCGAAGTGATCACGACGACGACTATAACAGGCAAACTGGCCAGGATTTTGTTGAGAAATACAAAGCGTATTTGCCTGGCCAATATGATCGAATCGAAGATATTGCCATTCAAACGACGGCATTGCAGGTGCCGGTCATGCTGAAATACTATCTGCCCTTACGCAGTCAGTGGTCGTTGTTTTTTTTGTCGGGTACGCTTTTGAATCTATCGGCTTATGAGGCAGTACATTTTGAAAGCAGCTTTCAGGGGGCCGAGCATCACACGGCCTTCGAAGCCCGTGACCCATCGGGTGTGTTTCAGAATTTTGTACTGGGCGCTGGTCTTCAGTATCACTATAAACGCTTTGTTGGGCAGGTCTCGCCGGTGTGGCAATACAATTTTAGGAAGAGCAGCTATACCCAGTCTCAACAGGTTGTTGGCGTTAATCTGTCCTTGATGATGGACCTAACCAAATAGGTATCTGGCAAAATTTAAGAACGTAAGGTGTATCGTTGGAAAGTGACTATATTTGATTTTTACAAATCAGGTAGACAGATGGAGACGACCACGCTGGAAGGGTTTTACAAGGAAATTGCGACACTTATTCCCGAAGATCTTAACAAAGAGATTGGGCACTTCAATGTATTTAATATTGAAGAAGTCCATGCGAAAATCAAGAAGAACCCTCGTCTGATGCCCTATAATCGGCGGGCTTATTACAAAATCAGCCTGATTCGTGGGCGGAGTAAAGCTGAGTACGCCGATAAGGTCATTGATATTGAGAAGAGTGCACTTCTGTTTGCTACGCCCAAAATTCCGTATCACTGGATTCCGCAGGAGGAAGGGTTATCGGGCTATTTCTGCATTTTTACCGCCGATTTTCTGATTCAGCCTAAAAGTGGAATTGTGCTGGACGAGTTGCCAATATTTAAGCCCGGTGGGTATCCTGTTTTTCAATTGGCGGATGAGAACATCGAAGACCTGCTCTACATCTTTCGGAAAATGTACCGGGAAATCTCGTCTGATTATGCGTATAAGTATGATTTGTTGCGAAACTACGTTCTCGAATTGATCCACTACGGCCAAAAACTACAGCCTGCAACGGCTTTATATCCCGCGCATACAGCCTCTACGCGGGTTTCGTCGCTGTTCATTGAACTACTCGAACGTCAGTTTCCAATTGAGTCGCCCCAGCAGAAAATCAGTTTGCGGACCGCTAAAGATTTTGCCGACCGGCTTTCGGTGCATGTCAACCACCTGAACAAAGTGCTTAAAGAAAATACGGGCAAAACCACTACCGATCTGATTAGTAGCCGGATTGTTCAGGAAGCCAAGATCCTGTTGAAACAAACCGACTGGACTATTTCTGAGATTGCCTATAGCCTGGGTTTCGAAGAGGTTGCCCATTTCTCCAATTTCTTCAAAAAACAGACGTCGCTGGCACCGCTTGCTTTCCGGGCTTAGGGTCTTGGTTTGAATTTTGCAAACTTCGGATTGATTCGCGCAAACACCTGTGCTATCGGTTGATTTACCTTTGTCTCATCAAAACAACCAGAAACGATGAGCACAAACAAAATTGCGTTAGTAACCGGCGGCAGCCGTGGATTGGGTAAAAATATGGCGTTGAGCCTCGCCCAAAAGGGAATCGATGTTATTCTGACCTATCATACCCAACAGGCCGAAGCAGAGGCCGTCGTCGCCCAGATTGAACAGGCCGGGCAGAAAGCGGCTACTTTACAGCTGAATGCAGGCGATGTGAAAAGCTTCGACGCGTTTTTCGGTCAGCTGAAAACCGTTTTGCAGGAAACCTTCGCCACCGATCATTTCGATTTTCTGATCAACAATGCGGGAACGGCGCTATACAGTGCTTTTGCCGAAACGACTGAAGAACAGTTCGATACCGCCCTGAATATCCATTATAAAGGTGTGTTTTTTCTCACTCAGAAAGCTTTACCCTTCATTAACGATGGTGGCCGGATCATCAATATTTCGTCGGGACTGGCTCGCATGACGTACCCAGGTTCGTCGGCGTATGGGTCGATGAAAGGGGCTATCGAAGTACTGTCGCGGTATATGGCGCTGGAATTAGGTCCTCGGCGTATTACCGTCAATGTGGTAGCGCCGGGCGCTATCGAAACGGATTTTGGTGGCGGCCGTGTGCGGGACAATAAAGAGATCAACGCCCAGATCGCCAGCCGAACAGCCCTCGGTCGGGTTGGCCTCCCCGATGATATTGGCGGAGTAGTAGCTTTCCTGTGTACCGACGAAGCGCGGTGGATCAATGCCCAACGGATCGAGGTATCTGGCGGACAGGGGTTGTAGTGCGTGGTGCAAGGTGCGTGGGGCAAGGATAGCACTGAATAGTAAGGCTGTCAACGTGCTATCCCTGCCCCACGCACCCGGCTCCTAGCCCAACCTAACGGACGTCATCGTTAACGAACCGGCTACAGCGCGGTCGTTGAAGAAGGATACCGAATCCTGGCTACCTTTCAGACCGAGCGTGTAGAGTAAGGGTAAATAGTGCTCAGGTGTGGGAATAGCTAGCGCAGCCTCCCGACCCAGCAGATTATAGTTGATTAAGGGCTTGGTGTCGCCATCGCTGATCAATTGTTTGAACCGATCATTTAGCGACAGTGCCCAGTCGTAGCCGTAGTTGGGAACATTCATCTTATCCCAGGCAACCATCCGCAGGTTGTGTACCATATTCCCACTGCCCATAATCAACACACCTTTTTTACGGAGTGCATACAGTTCACGCGCCAGATCGTAATGGAATTGCGGCCCCTTCGTGAAATCGATACTCAGTTGCAGAACCGGAATCTTCGCATCGGGATACATATGCCGAACGATGGTCCAGGTGCCGTGGTCGAGCCCCCAGTCGTGCGCTAGCTCCACATGAGCTGAGTGAATCAGCGAAGCCGTTTCCTGAGCCAGCGCGGGGCTGCCAGGGGCCGGATACTGTACATCGAACAGCGCTTTCGGAAATCCGCCAAAATCGTGAATGGTTTCCGGAAAATCCATCGCTGTGATTTTAGTGCCCCGGCTGAACCAGTGCGCCGATACCACCAGAACGGCCGTTGGCGTCGGGATTTCGGTCGCTATTTTTGTCCAGCGCCGACTAAATTCATTGTCTTCGATCCCGTTCATGGGCGAACCGTGTCCAACGAAAAGTACTGGCATCAGCGGCCCTTTTTCGTCCAGGTCAGCGGTAAATTTTTTAAAATCAGCTAAGCTATTCATCGTAATGGCTCCGGTTACTATCGTCTTTATAAATCGATCACGTTTCATCATGACAGGCGTTCGGTTAAGCTGACCAGTCTTCCACCACAATCGGAGTGAGCGTCGAAACGGTCAGTAAGTCTGCAACAGTGGCTATGGCTTCTTCATGCTGGCCCGTAATAAAAGCCGTATCGAGTAATGTGCCGTTCTTAGACGGTGCTATCCATACGTGCACAAGTTTCGAATTGGGTAGCCATTGCTGGAGTTCCTCGCCAGCATGTGTGTTTGTTGCTTGATCAGGTCCGGCCAGCGTTGCGAGGTTGATAACAAGTTTACAGGTTGCTACCTGCTGTATCTGCTCCGCTACGGCTTTTTTTGCTGATTCAGAAACAGCCAGAATCAATACATCGGCTTCCCAACAGGCGGTTACCTTGCAGTCAGTAGCCTCCACATCGACCGAATGGCCGGTTTGCAAGAGGTTTTTGGCCAATGTCTGCGCTTTGGAACTATCCTGATCGAACAGGAGCAACCTGTATGCCTGCTGTGCTAGTCGGGTGGCAAAAGCCGAACCTGTACTTCCCGAACCAATGATGGCGATTGTTGGCTTCATGATGATTCGTCGTCAAGTCGTTTCTACCTGACTGACAGGACAAAATTACCACCAACGTGCTGCCAAAAACGATGGCTTAGGACAAGAAAAAATGTTGTACTAGATCAACGAAAATCAATCAGAATGAGGTTTTCGGCTCCGAATACGGCTTAGAAAAGCGGGAGTGATGCCCAGGTAAGAAGCGATCATGTGTTGCGGAACACGCTGTACTATGGCTGGGTAGCGGTGGATAAAATCAGCGTACTTTTCTTCGGCCGACTGGCTCAGGGCGCTTTTGATCCGGCGTTGGGTGGCTATGTAATTATTCTGTAGCGTGATCCGAAAAAAACGCTCCATTTTAGGGACGCTTTCCACCATTAGGTCCATATTGATCCGCTCCAATAGCAGCAACTCCGAATCTTCCAGCGCATCGATCTGCGTATCGGAAGGCTCACCCGTAAGGTAGCTGTACATATCGGATATCCACCAGTCTTCAGGCGCAAACTGAAGAATATGCTCGGTACCTTTCGTATCGATGGTATAGGCACGCAATAACCCTTTTTCGACAAAAGCAATGGCCTTACAAACATCACCTTCCTGCAACAGGTAGTGCTTCCGGCGAAGTTTCTTCGGAATAAAGAGCGTTTTCAGAAGGGTAAACTCATCGTCGGTCAGGCTGACCAGACGCGAAATATGCTGATAGAGCCGGTCGTACATTGTGTGCGAGGAAGATCGCAGCAAGTATACGACCAGCCGCATTAGCTACCAAACTTACAGCATATTCAGGCTCATCATGCCCGACAGAAATTGCAGGCAGCCGTCTTTTACACGCGTAAATTCATGCATGAAGGCCGCCGTATGGCGTTCAATCGTAGCCGAAAGACCGAAATGGGTATCGGAGCAAATCTGGGCTTGCCGGATGGGTGGGCAATCGGTTCCGGTACAGATCAGATTCCGGTTGAGCTGATCCAGTTTGGCCTGTAAATGACTCAAATCCTGGAAGTAATCAACGGCATCGTGCCGAAGACTTCGGGTGTTGTAATGATTCATCACCTCGAGCAGGAGTGCCCGAAGCTGGCGAATTTCTTCGGCCTGTTGCTGGATAATCTGTTGCCAGTGCTGATGTTCCTGATGGCAGGATGCGGTTGTGACTGGATGAGTTGTCGAATTCATGGTTGAGTTCATGAGGGTTTATAACTACTTGATGGATGTCTGGATCAACTGAGTTTCTAACTGATTGACAAGATCGGGATGGTCGACTGGGCCAGCATAGCGCCATAGCTCCAGGCCACGCTTTAACAGGACAAACGCCGGTAAAGACGTTACGCCAAAACTGCGTACTACTTCGGGATGGCTGCTTTCGTTCACCCGCATGATTTGCACGTTCGGGTATAGCACCGAACGCATTTTATCCAGAAGCTGCTCCACGTCAGTTCGTTGTGCCGTCGAGGACGACGTAAATACCAATAACACAGGTACTTGTGGAACTGTCGTCACTACGGATGAGTAAGGTACCATGACAATAAGCCAATTAATAGCTCAAAGGTGTCCTTTTTCGCTTCGGCAAGAGGTGATACAGATCAGTATCCCGACTGATTATAATCAGTCGGCTACGTTGGCCAGCCCTTTACTTTGCACCTGGAAGTAATTTTTGTCAGGTCGCTCAGGCTTTTCCTACGCAGGCTGAGTGCTAATTGTCGTATTGATCATGTTCGACGACTCGTTTGAGGCCGTTTTTACCCACGCTACCATCGGCATAATTGTCTCGGATGAGCAGGGACGTATTGTGTCGTCCAATCGACATGCCCATACCTTATTTGGGTATACGAAAGAAGAAATGACAGGGCTATCGATCGATGCACTCGTGCCTAATCCGGTAGCCCATCGGCATGCAGCGCTCCGATCCTCGTTCAATGCACACCCTCAGGTCCGTTCTATGGGGCATGGACGCGACCTGTATGCAAAACGCAAGGACGAATCAATTTTTCCGGCTGAAATCAGTCTGAGTTATTTTTATCGGGAAACCGTACTGCTGACTGTTGCCTATATAATTGATATTACGGCCAAAAAAGAGGCTGACCTGACACTACTGGCTCAGAAAGCCCGGATCGAACAGCTCAATGCCGAACTGGAGCAGAAGGTTGTTGACCGAACGCACGCCCTGATGGCAACGCTTCATCAGCTTGAGCAGTCGAAAGACGAACTGGCTAAAGCCCTGACGGTTGAGCGGGAACTGGGAGAGTTGAAGTCCCGCTTTGTGTCGATGGCCTCGCATGAGTTCCGAACCCCGTTGAGTGCCATTCTAACGTCGGCTTCCCTCATTGAAAAATACCCTGCAACCGAACAGCAGGACAAGCGAATTCGGCACATCCAGCGGATCAAATCATCGGTGTATCACCTCAATACCATTCTGGAAGAGTTTCTATCGGTGGGGCGGCTGGAGGAAGGTCGCCTGGAGGCCAACTGGTCGTGGGTTGAGCTTACTGGCTTGATCAACGAGGTTGTAACGGATTTGCAGGACATGCTGAAAGTGGGTCAGCATGTTCAGATGCAGATAAACTGTCCGAAACTAATCCGAAGCGATCCATCGCTATTGCGTAAAATAGTGGTTAATCTACTGTCGAATGCTATAAAGTATTCTACTGAAAATCAGGTTATTGATCTGATTGCTGTTTGTAACGAAACGGCCTTTCAACTGACCATTCGGGATCAGGGAATCGGTATTTCAGAGGATGATCAGAAACATTTGTTTGAACGTTTTTTCCGGGCTAAGAACGCTACCAATTTCGCGGGTACTGGCCTCGGGCTTCATATTGTTGCCAAATACCTTGAACTGCTGAACGGGACTATCGTACTGACCAGCCAGTTAGGTGAAGGCACTACCGTAACGATTACATTCCCTTATGAAAACCATTCTGCTAATTGAAGACAACGACGATATCCGGGAGAACACCGCTGAAATTCTGGAGCTGGCCGGGTATACAGTACAGACGGCCAATAATGGTAAAATCGGTGTAGAGCTGGCTCTTGCCGACCGGCCCGATCTGATTATTTGTGACATTATGATGCCCGTACTCGATGGGTATGGCGTCCTGCATATTGTCAATAAGAACCCTGATCTGGCGAGTATACCATTCATTTTTCTGACAGCTAAATCGGAACGTACGGATTTCCGAAAAGGTATGGAGCTAGGTGCCGACGACTACCTGACCAAACCTTTCGATGAGTCGGAATTGCTCAGTGCCGTAGAGGGACGTCTGAATCGATTTTCTAAGATCAGGTCGGAGAGCTATAACCTTAAGCAGGAAGGTTTTAACGAATTTCTGGACGATGTAAGTGCGGTTGAAGGACTACAGCGGCTGTCCATTGATCGCAAACCGCATTTTATGGCCAAGAAACAGTTTGTGTATACGGAAGGCGACGAACCTGCCCGGCTTTATTTCCTGAAAAGTGGCCGGGTAAAAACCATTCGAACCAACAATGATGGAAAGGAATTGGTAACGGGCATTTACGGAGCAGGCGATTTTTTTGGCGATCTGGCCCTACTCGAAGAAAAGTCCTACACCGAATCGGCGCTGACACTCGATGATTCGGAGCTGATCTATATTCCCAAAGAAGATTTTCGTCATTTGCTGACGGTTCATCCCGAAGTTGGACGGGCGTTTGTACGGATGCTGGCTGGACGCATCAGCGATCGGGAAGATCAGTTGCTGGGTATGGCTTATAGTTCATTGCGTCGGCGGGTAGCGAATGCACTCCTGCGCTTGCAGGAGCCCCTGCCCAATGGCGAACCTGCTCCACCCATCCAGCTCTCCCGTGACGATCTGGCGTCAGTGATCGGAACGGCTACCGAGTCGTTGATCCGCACGCTTAGCGAATTCAAACACGATGGCCTGATCGAGATCACGGGAGCCGGTATCCGGGTACTGCAACCTGATAAGCTACGCCGGGCAAACTGGTAATAGATCGACATGATTGTGGTAAGGTAATGAACAAAGAGGGAAATGCCTTTTGGGAGGCCTGGGTTGGCATACTTATTGACAATAAGGTTAGCTGAGTTAACAAATTTATATAAATAAGAATCTTACTAGGTTTAGTTAGAAATAAGCAATACATTTTTCTTGGATTCTTATAAGTAACCAAAAATGAATTAATTTTTTATTATTCTGCCGAAAAATAGATTGCTGGTATAGGTTTTGTATAACAGAAGAAAAGTTGGAAGCGTCTGTGTCTGTATTTAGGAGCTTCTCTGTACGTATTCTTTTATGTTATGCAATCGATGTATACCTACGACTCATTTGAGAAGGCAACACATTTTTTTTGTAAACAACGAGGTTGTTCAAGGAATGTTGATGCGGTAGTCGCTATACGGGCTAACCGAAGGCTACTGATGGTAGTTAGCCTGTTTTTACTGCAAACGATGCTGGTATGTGTGCAGGTACAGGCTCAATCTACCTGCACAGGTGAACGGTATCTATTGTTAGCTGATTATCCCGTAGGGGCTCCATCAGGCAGCTTGCACATCTTCGATTTTCCGTACACGGGGAGCATGGTCAACTCGCCTACGTATTCTGCAAATGGCTGTAGTCCAGGGTTCTCTACTAATTCTTCTGAGGGGGTTGCGGTTGATCCAGTATACAAGAAAGTATATGTTTCTACTACCGGAGGCAGCGAAATAAGCGTATATACCAGCAACGGCTTGCAGGGGGTGATCAATCTATCGGCTGATTATGCATTGGGTATCGCGGTTGATCCCACTGGCAACGACCTGTACGTAGCCGCTCAAAAGGGTTTATACAAATACGATGTTAGTTCGGGAATTCCGTCTACCTATACCAGTTTTGCATCGAACAATTCGTTGGGATTAACAACGGATTACCCTTGGGGAGTTAGTGTAAGCCCGATAAATGGAAACGTATACGTTACAACAGGCTGGAACCCAACTGATTTTTTGAACGGCGGAGCAGCCAATTTAACTACCCGAATCTTGTCGGTTAATCCGTCTAATCTAAGTGTTAACAGCACGCTTATCAACCAGAGTAAGTTTCCGGCAGTGTTCGTAGGGATTACGGTCGCGTCCGATGGGAGCCTCTGGGTTGTTAATAATAATGTAATTGAACATCGGGATAGTGACACGGGAAATTTAATCGGTAGTGGAATTAGTACATCGGCTCCGGCCGCTACGGCGGGGGCACCCGATAGTCCACTTTGGGCTATTGCCATAGGGCCCGACAATAATGTATATGTAGGCTCGGGCGCCACAACGGCTTGTGTGTATCAGATTAATCCCGGTACATCGACGGCCAGTGTATATATTCCGTACGACAATTCACAGGCATCTTTACAACGGGCTAAAGGATTAGCGTTTCTTTGTTCGGATATTACCTGCCCAGCCGTTTGCAGCATTTCTCTTGAACCTACAGCATCGGGTTGCTATTCGGTAACTGGGACGAGCAAGGCCACGGTCAGTGTAGAGGTGAGTTGGTCAAGTGCTACGGTTAGCTCCAATGTGAATGATGCGTCTGATGCGATCACCGTCACCTATGCGGGTCAGACCAGAACCATCGATCCCGGTTCGTATACGACTGCGGGCGGTAGTGGTACCATCGTTAGTCCTCAGGTGGTCGCCTTTGAAGTCGATTTGTCTGCAACGGCTTCGGGTCAGATAGCCTCGGCCTTTTTTACGAACAATTCGAGTTGTTCAGCGGTGAGTGCGGGGGTTTCGTTACCCGCTGCTTGCCCACCTACCGTATGTGCCACTGGCCAGACGGGCGGAATCGTTTTCAATGATTTCAACGCTGATGGAGTCAAAGACACAGGCGAAATCACGGGTATACCTGGCGTACTTGTCAATGCATATGACTGTACAGATAAACTGGTAGCTACTGCAACCACCGATGCATTTGGTATTTATTCGTTTACTGGCCTGTCGGCGGGTAGTTACCCGATCCGGGTGGAGTTCAGTAATCTGCCTGCCTATGCCGGTATGGGTACACCCAACGGGGCTCATGGCCGCACAACTGTCCAGTTCGTCAATGCGGCTAGTTGTAATGTAGATTTGGGAGTTCTGGATAATACCGATTATTGTCAGACAAACCCCAGACTAGTCATCCCCTGTTATGTAAATGGTGATCCTCTGGCTGGCGGAAATGCCGGAAGCAGCGATGCTGTGGTATCCTTCGACTATGCGGCTTCGGGTCTGATGAATGGAGCCATTATGGCCCATGCAACTGCCGATCAGGTGGGTACGTTATGGGGTATGGCCTACAACCGGTTTACGAAAAAGGTTTTCTCGGCAGCCACCATACGACGGCATGCGGGACTTGGCCCACTGGGCCTGGGCGGTATTTATGTCGCCGATTTCAGTACAGTACCTGTTGGTGGTAGTAGTTTCAGCATTTCGCCTTTACTCAGTGTAACAGCTCTGGGTGTCGATGTAGGGTCGCTGGCGGATAATTCTACCCGGGGCCTGCCAGGCGATAAAACCCAGCCAAGTGTCGATAATCAGGCGTATCTGGCCATTGGTAAAGCAGGTATTGGTGGGCTGGATATTTCGGAAGATGGCAATACACTGTACTTTACCAATCTGCATGATAATAAGTTGTACGCTGTTGACATGACAGCCTATAACACAAGTGGCACACTGCCTACAGCCGCCAATGTGAAGAGCTTTGATATGAGTACAGGCATAAATTGCAAAAATGGGAATCTCCATATCTGGGCAGTAAAAGTGCATAAAGGAAAGGTTTACACAGGTTTTGTTTGTGATGCCAGTATGTCGCAAAGCAAGAGCGACCTGAGAGCTTACGTCCAGGAGTTAAGCGGTACAACGGTAAATACTATTTTCGACTTTCCACTCACTTATCCTAAAGGATATCCGTGGGATGGAGGTGGTGTAGCCGATACCCGCTCTATAACAGGTTGGTATCCCTGGACGGATGACTGGACCAGCAAAAAGACCCCTGTTACCGGAAAAATGGTCCATCCCGAGCCGATTTTGTCGGGTATAGAGTTCGATATTGATGGCTCGATGGTACTGGCTTTCGCTGATCGGACCAGTTTACAGGTGGGCTGGAATAACTATAATCCAAATGGCAACGACGGGATTTCGTATAGTAATTATGCGGGTGGGGATGTGCTGCGGGCCTACTCGAATGGAGTATCCTTCGTGTTGGAAAATAATGGGAAGGCCGGTCCGGCAGTAGGCTATGCCCCAAATAATAATCAGGGGCCGGGCTTTGGGGAGTTTTATAACGATAACTGGATTTTTGGTGGCGCCCTGCCTCATTCCGAAAATGCAGTTGGCGGCCTAGCCTTACGTCCGGGCAGTGGGGAGGTAATCGAGGTTTCAATGGACCCCATTGACTTTACTGGTGGGCAGGATAATCTCTATTATGATTCAGGTGGTCTGCGCCATTTAAGCAATACGACGGGCGCTATCAACAGTGCTTATCAGATTTATCAAACCAGCCCGACTCCCGGCACATTTGGTAAAGCTGCTGGTCTGGGCGATGCCGTGATAACCTGCGACGTGCCAACCTACCTCGAAATCGGTAACCGATTATGGATAGATCTGGATAAGGACGGCATTCAGGACCCTTGTGAGAAAGCATTGGTCGGAGTGAGTGTTGCTTTGTATAACGGAAACACGCTCATTACCAGCACAACGACGGATGCAAATGGAGAATATTATTTCAACAGTAACCCTACCAGCAGTACCCTGGGCAATGTGGCTTCGTCAACGCTGATCCAGCCAAACACAGCATATACGGTACGGTTCGGTACAGATGGCACGACCAATCAATACGATAATGCAACGGGCATTCTGACAACCAGCACGGGTACGTTCAAGCTGACGCAGGCTTTCAGTACGCAGCCAACGGCCAATACCGCCAACGATAGTAATGCAGAGGTTATCAGTGGTTTTGCGGCAGCAACAGTTGTAACGGGCGCTGCTGGTTCAGTAAATCATACGATTGATGCCGGGTTCATTTGTGCGCCAACGACAGTCGCCAGCGTGAGCGCCAGTAAAGCGACTTGTTCGGGATCGGCAGCCAGTAACGATGCGCAAATACAGATCACCGGGATTGTTTATGCCGATAAAGTGTTTCTGGTAGCTGGAGGGAGTGCTATTCCGAGCTATACGGCTACGGGTAGTCAGCCAGTCAGCAATTCATCGGCTACGTTCAGTGGGTTAGCCAATCCGGCTACGTCGGTTGGTCAGAGCTACAGTGTGGTGCTTTACAACGGTCCCTGCTGTTACACCGTCGTTACGACGTTACTGCCACAGACAGCCTGCCCAAATCTGGCTGTGAACGTAGCCAGCCCAGTCTGCAACAGTGCGACTAATTCGTTCTCGGCTACAGGGAGTGTCTCGCTGAGCAATATTGTGGCTGGCACAACGCTCACTGTCTTCGACAATGGTGCTTCTGTCAGTAGCCAAACCTTAACGGTGGGGCAAACCACTGCCTCGTTCAGTGTAACAGGTATTTCCGACCTATCTTCTCATACGGTGGTAGCTACGCTGACTGGTGGGGCGTCGGCCAGCACGGTTTACGTAGCTCCTGCTTCCTGTACGGTCTGCTCGACCAGCATCACGACTGCTTCGCTACCCAACGGCCAGGTTGGCAGTCTTTACAGTCAAACGCTCACGGCGACGGGTGGTACTACTCCTTATAACTATACACTCATTGGCGGGGAGCTACCAGCGGGGCTAGGTCTCGACCCAAGCACAGGAGTGATCTCGGGCACGCCTACCAGTTCTGGTACAGCTAGCCTGACAGTGAAAGTAAGCGACGCCAATTCTTGCTCCGATGCGCAGCCGCTCACTCTATTTGTGGACACGGTTCCGCCGTGTTCACTGACGGCTACCGTAACACCGGGCCAGTGTAACAGTACTACGAATACGTATGTGATAACGGGGACGGTATCGGCAACGAATACATTGGCCAATGGAGCATCAACCCAGTCACTTACAATCGCTGTTGGTAATGTCAACACGGTAGCAACTCTTGTGGGGGATGGCCCATTGAGTTATACACTGGCTGGATTAGTCTCTGATGGAGGAGTTCATACCGTGACTGTGCTATCCTCAGCTACTGCCTGTAACGCTACTTCTGTGACGTACTCGGCACCAGCTAGCTGTTCGGTAGCTCCTCCCTGTGGACTGGATCTTGTGCTGACGCCTGGCTTGTGTCAGTCAGCTACCAATTCCTATGTTTTGTCGGGTACGCTGGTGGCTGTCAATGTACCTGTCAGTGGTACATTGACCATCAGTTCCGGGGCCTTTAGTGCGCGTAGTATTGCTCTACCAGTTGGTAATTCATCAGGTACGTTCAGTTATTCTGGTCTGGTGAGCGATGGCCAGGTCTATACTGTGACGGCTGGTTATTCCAATTCGGCTTGCTCTCCAGTTAGCGAAACCTATACGGCACCGGCTAGTTGCTCGGTGGCACCTGTTTGTAGCCTGACGGCGACGGCCACCGCCGGTATTTGTGCCAGTGCTACCAACACCTATTCGGCTACCGCAGTAGTCCAACTGACCAACCCGACTGCTGGTATACTAACTGTTTCGACAGGGGGGCAGAGTTTAACGTTCGTGACCTCGGCCGTAAGTTCGGCGACGTACGTAGCTGTATTCAATAGCTTACTTTCCGACGGTGTTGATCACACGATTACGGTCAGTCTGCCGGGTTGTTCTACGACGACCACCACCTATACGGCACCGGCTAGCTGTTCTGTAACGCCGGTTTGTAACCTGTCGGTGACAGCTTCGGGAGCAAATTGTAATCCGGCTACCAATCTGTATGTGTTGTCGGGGACGATCGCAGTTACCAATAGCCCATCGAGCCAGACATTAACGTTAACTGATGGCAGTTATGTACGGTCGTTGACAGTCGCTGCGGGTACTACATCGATTGCGTTCAGCTACACTACCTTGCAGAGTGATGGCGCTACACACACGGTAACCGTAACCAGTAGTGGCACTGCCTGTGGAACAGCTTCGACAACTTACACTGCCCCGACTAGTTGTTCTGTGGCTCCAGTATGCTCCCTCAGTGCAGTAGCCACCCCAGGATTCTGTACTAGTGCGACAAATACCTTCTCTAATACAGTAACTGTTACGATGACTAATCCCACTGCCGGTACGTTGGTTGTCAGTGATGGGGTTAATAGTGTAACGTTTGCTGTAGCTGCTTCGACAGGAACAACGACAGCCAATGCTGTATTCAACGGGTTAGTTTCCAACGGCGCCAGTCATACGGTGGTAGTGTCTCTGCCGGGTTGTTCAACGACCACTACCACCTACACCGCACCGGCTAGTTGCTCGGTCGCACCTGTTTGTAGCCTGACGGCGACGGCCACCGCCGGTGTTTGTGCCAGTGCTACCAACACCTATTCCGCTACCGCAGTAGTCCAACTGACCAACCCGAATGCTGGGGTACTAACTATTTCGACAGGGGGGCAGAGTCTGACCTTTGCCACCGCATCGGTAAGTTCAGCGACGTATACAGCGGTGTTCAATGGGTTGACCTCGGATGGGGCTTCCCATACGGTTACGGCCAGTTTGCCGGGTTGTTCAACCACGACTACAGTCTATACGGCACCCGCTAGCTGCTCGGTGGCTTCGACCGCTTTGGCACTTGTGGTAAGTAATCCAGTTTGTGATAGTGCCACCAATACGTACTCGGCCACGGCAAGTGTCTCGCTGAGTAATGTGGTAGCGGGCTCGATACTGACACTTACTGACAATGGGGCTGCCATTGGTAGTCAGACCGTAACAGCCGGGCAAGCCACAGCCTCCTTTAGTGTAACAGGAGCTTCTAATGCTGCTTCCCATACAGTGGTGGCAACGCTCACGGGTGGCATATCGGCCAGCACGATCTACAGTGCTCCCACTAGTTGTACCTATACGTGTCCAGCGCCAGTTCATGTATGTAAAGGCAGCAACTACGCTGTGGAAATTAGCACTACGGCAGGTTTAGGCGTCTATCAGTGGTATCGCAATGGCGTTGCTATTCAGGGAGCCACGACGAGTTCGTATACAGCCACTCAGGCTGGTAGCTACTCAGTCGTAGCGAATGGTAATGTAATTGGTCAATGTCCTGATGGTTCGTGCTGTCCTACGTTGATTGTGGAAGATTCGATTGCTACCTACGCGGCTATCACACAAAAGCCCGACTGCAACACGGCTACCAATACGGTTAATCCAAATGGAGCTATAGTAGTAAGTAACTGGATGTTGAGCGAAGGCGATACGACCCACTATTTCTATCAGGTTTCGGTGGGTAGCAGCTTCAATTCAGTTCAGGTTATAGCTGGCGGATCGTCTACTTCTATACCTGTCAATGGTATCCTGGTGGCTAACCTACCTAACCCGGCAACGGTGGCAGGCCAGTCGTATACGATACGTATTACCAATGGTTCAGGCTGTTATCGCGATGAGACGGTGCTACTGGGGCAAACGGTTTGCGGCTGCCCACCAACCTCCTGTGTACCGTTTGTGATTAGACGTGTAAAATAGACAGGCCAGTTCGATTGACTACATGCTGAGACCTGAATAAACCAAGAAGCCGTCAGGATTATACGATCCCGACGGCTTCTTGATGTTTATGAGCGAAAAGAGTTCGGTTAATACCGCTCATTCCCTTCTTCTTCCTCTTCGGCCAGTTCAATGATCTGCTCATCGATATCATCGTCGGAAAGGTCGGTATTGGCAAAGTCATTCGTGAATTCGTCATCCTCCGCGTCGTTCGATAGTTCATCGGTAGCATGCCGGGCTGTAGCTGTATCCGTATGCAGTACTGTGTCCACAGCCTCTTCATCGCCAGGATTCATGATATCTGGATCATTATTGACGCCCAGACCTGTATAGATAGCGGTGTCGTCGCTCTCATCGTTGGGTGGCAAATCATTGTGCTGGGGTGATACTCCCTTCATCGAATTGCCCATCGCCTGATTTGGGCTCTGCATATCGGCGTTGTCTGTATTTTCCATAGTTGTATAACTGGTTAGAAAGGGTAGATCAGGATGACCATGCGTGCTTATTCACTAACTAGTTACAAAAAAAAGAGTTTGGATTTATTTCCAGACCACGATTTTCTGAACCTGAGCCGGTCGATTTTCTCCCGTTAGCCGGAGCAGATAGTTGCCATCGGGTAGGTTGCCAAGGTCCAGTACCGTGTCGGCATCAACGGCTACAGGTTGCATCGGCAACATCGTCTGCCCCGATAAGGAAAGCAGTTCCACCTGTCCGGCAAAAGGTGGTCGTACGGTCAGAAAGCGATCGGTTGGATTCGGAAATACCCACGGGCCTGTAGGCTCGTCAGTAGTGCCCGTAATGACTACTTTCTGCGATGTGTTTTTCAGATAACGCAGCCCGCCCGATACGCTTCCCAGAATCAGATCGGGCAGTTGGTCGCCATCCAGATCCCCAACAGTGGCAATCAGCCCTTTTCCCGGAACACCGATGGAGGCCAGTGAATCAATCAACGTGAGCGACTGGTCAGGTTTTTCGGGAAACTGATATATACGGACTGTTCCATTGTCAGCAGCTGCGATCAGTTCGTTCTTCTGATCGCCATTCAGGTCGGCCACTACCAGCGACCGAGCTTTGGCATACGTATAATCATCGTTGGTAAAGCCACCGAAGAACTGGTTTTGCAATTGAAAAGACGGGGCTGTTGCGGTTCCTGTATTGCGGTAGTACTGAATAGTGCCCAGGCTATAATACCCAACCAGTAGGTCAACTTTTCCATCTTTATCCACATCGGTTACGGTCAATAGATCATACGGACCCACTACGTCTGGCTTAGGCCAGCGTATCGCATTCGTCAGGTTATACTGAGCAGCCGTCCCTTTAGCTGCCGTGTTGAGCAATACCCGGATTTCGAGGGCATTGGCCCCAACTCCTGTCAGGATTAGGTCCAAACTTCCGTTCCCATCCGCATCGACAAAAGAGGGAACGGTGTTGGTTAGCTTCAGGGATGTTGAAATGCCTAAATAATCGGTTGTGACCAGCGAAAAGGCTGGATTTTGCAGCGTGCCTTTGTTTTCGAACTGCCAGATACCTGCCCGGTAGCTGCTACCCAAACCAACCCCACCGAAGCCCACCAGCATATCCAGATCGCCATCGCCATCCAGATCGGCCAGGGCAGGGGCCGCTCGTTCGCCCAAGTCGAGCATGTCGTTTTGCAGGAAATCTTTCTGGCTCAGTTGAAAGACGGGTTTTTGGGTTGTACCCGTATTTTTATAAAACCAGTTCGATGCTCGAAAATCGAAAGCATAGCCATCGTTGGAACTGACATTCGGTGACGCCATTAAATCTTTCTGGCCATCTCCGTCTACATCTTCCCAATACGTGGCTGGAAAAGCCGGGAACAGAATGGGGGCACCCGCCGGGAACAGGCTGTCGTAACTTACAAAATTGGCTTTATCGTTGTTGGAGCCTGCGTTTTTCAGACGGGCAATGTTTTCGCAACTCACAAAACCAAAGAGCAGATCTTTATGCCCATCGCCATCGGTATCGACAACGGTGAGGGTGTTGCCTGTATGCAACGGTTTGGCGAGTCTGGCATTGCTGGCACTTGGTTGAGCCGCGATTCGTCCTCCAACGCTTTCGTCACAAAAGAAGCCGAACGTGAAATCATTACAGAATTCTTTTCGGAAATGCCCCCAGCAGGTTCCACCCGTTCGTTGAAAATCAAGCCCTTTGGTGCCCGTTCGTTCAACGCTCATGTTTTGCTGATAGGCCAGAATATTACCGTCTGAATCGAATGTAATAATATCGATATCACCGTCGTCGTCGAAGTCCGTAATAGCTGGGATGTCGGTACCTGCTACATAAATCGGGATGCGTAATGCACTCAGGCCAATGGTGGTCAACGGGTTGGCGGCTGTCTTAAACACAACCTGTCCATTCTGTGATTCATTGTGTAGTACCTGTACCCCCGCTGAGCTGGCGGCAAACACATCTTTTCGGCCGTCGCCATCGTAGTCGACCAGCAGCAGCCAGCTATATACATTAATCGGAAACGCTGTTTCGTATTCGGGCGCGTACCGCCAGGCGATTCCACTGCCGGTAGGATTGTCGATGGCGACAAATGTATTGACCTTTCCGGTACTCCGGTCGAATACGACCAGATCGTCGCGGTTATCGTTGTTGAGTCGAATGGTTGAGTACTGTGCCGAATTGAGTCCGCCTGCCCAGGGATTGAGCAAGGCTTTTCCATTCGCACTAACCGTCGGATTTTGATCGTACTGAAACCCGATTTTACCTCCCGACTGGGCATGGGTAAAAAAGGGTAGCATCAAAAAACAAAGCGTAAATAGCTTTTTCATCTAATTTTGGGCCTTTGCAAACCGGCTGCGTTCCATATACCAGCCAATTCACGAAAACAACGAACGAAGCATCTATTTAAGTCTATCGGCATGGTGTCCACAGAACAACTCTATCAGAAATTTTTGGAATGTACCGGTGTTTCCACGGATACGCGTCGAATTACGCCCGGTTGTTTGTTTGTGGCGCTGAAAGGAGACAAATTCGATGGAAATCAGTTTGTCGAGCAGGCGTTGGCGTCCGGGGCTCGCTATGCCCTGGTCGATGATGCTGATGTAGCCGCTCGTGAATCGCTGGCCGGTTCGTGTCTGCTCGTTGCCGATGCATTGACGGCTTTGCAGGATTTAGCTCGGCACCATCGGCAAACGTTTACGTTTCCAGTGATCGGCCTGACGGGATCGAATGGGAAAACGACTACTAAAGAACTGATTGCTGGGGTTTTGTCGAAAAAATACCGGACGTATGCCACGGTGGGTAATCTTAATAACCACATTGGCGTACCGCTAACCTTACTGGCTATTAACGACCAATACGAAATGGCCGTGGTAGAGATGGGCGCCAATCACCAGGAAGAGATTGAACTGCTTTGTTCCATTGCCCAACCGACGCACGGCCTGATTACCAACGTGGGTAAAGCCCATCTGGAAGGGTTTGGCGGTTTCGAAGGGGTGAAAAAAGGGAAAGGTGAACTGTATGATTACCTGGCCCAACAGGGTCGGACGGTATTTATCAACTCGCGTGATACCATATTGACGGCACTCTACCGTGAGCGGCTCAAAACACACCGCCCCGAAACAACCTTTGCCGAAGCTATCTTTTATCCGGGCGAACCCGTGGAGTTGCTCCAGGAATCCCCCGTTGTTATTTACCGGGATGCTGACGGGCAGGAGGTTATGACGCATTTGCCCGGTCGTTATAACTTTGAGAATATGTTAGCGGCTCTGGCCATCGGCGATTATTTTGGCGTAACCTCCGAAGACGCGAACCGAGCCATTGCCGATTATAACCCAACGAATAACCGCTCGCAGGTAGTTACGAAAGGAACAAATACAATCCTGCTCGACGCCTATAATGCAAATCCCAGTTCGATGGCGGCTGCCATTCGTCAGTTTGCGGCTATGCCTGCGGCTCATAAAGCCGTGATTTTAGGCGATATGTACGAACTGGGTAACGAGAGCGAAGCGGAACACGCATCGTTGGGCAAATTGATTGCTGAAGGAAAGTTTGATCGGGTAATTCTGGCGGGTAAAGACATAAAATATGCGCTATCGTATCTACCCAAAGCCTTCTATTTCCCTGATAAGTTTTCACTGCACAACTGGTTGATGGACCATCCCATGACTGATACGCACATATTGGTGAAAGGTTCGAGGGGCATGAGCCTGGAGTCGGTCATTCCATTTATTTAGCGGTGGGTTGCAGTTACTTTTCATAAATACAGGGGGTGCTGAAACTGCACTTACGAGTGAGAGAGGCCATAGAATCGATTAATGCTAACTAATTGATAGTTAGGTATAAATTTTGATGGTGACAGGGGTTGTACGGGTGTGTCGACTAGATACGGCTCGCTGCCTCAATCCTTTTTCGCCATGAAAGGTCCTCTCCTTAACTACTTTGTCCGAATACTAACGATAAGCGCTCTTTTCGCAACAGCGCATACGCAACTCAAGGCTCAGGTCATTACGACCGTAGCGGGCTCTTCTCTAAAAGGTGATGGCGGTCTGGCGACGGGGGCTAACCTATCGAATCCATTCAGTGTAGTCATGGATGGAAGCGGGAATCTGTACATTGCTGATCAGGGGAATCATCGGATTCGTAAGATCACGCCAGCGGGCAGCATTACAACGGTGGCAGGAAATGGCAGCTATGGTTCCGGGGGCGATGGAGGACAGGCGACAGCCGCCAGCTTAGCGAATCCAACTGGCGTAGCTATTGATGGAAATGGTAATCTGTATATCGCTGATTCGCAGAATAATCGCGTTCGTAAAGTAACACCGGCGGGTAGTATCACGACTGTAGCGGGTACCGGAACGGCTGGGTATAGTGGCGATGGGGCAGCCGCTACGGCCGCCAGTTTAGCCAATCCAACGGGTGTTGCTCTGGATGGAACGGGTAACCTGTACATCGCTGATCAGCAGAACCATCGTATCCGAAAGGTGGATTTGTCGGGTACAATCACAACCGTAGCAGGAAGTGCAACAGCGGGCTTTGGGGGCGATGGAGGGGCGGCAACCGCTGCTAAGCTAAACAGCCCAACTGAAATAGCTATTGATGGGGGCGGAAACCTATACATCGCTGACTCACAAAATAATCGGATTCGTAAAGTTACACCGGCTGGCAGTATTACGACTGTTGCTGGAAACGGCGTGGCAGGTTTTGGGGGGGATGGGGGTGCGGCTATTACGGCAAATTTGAACAATCCATTTGGCGTAACGGTGGATGGGAGTGGAACTATCTACATTGCCGATGCCAGTAACCACCGGGTTCGTATGGTAACGTCTGCTGGAATTATCAGTACAATAGCAGGCGATGGCACGGCTGGATACAATGGGGATGGAGGGGTCGCTACGGCATCAAGTTTGTATTCGCCCGGAGGGGTAGTGGTCGATGGGAGCGGGAATGTATATATTGCTGATTCGCAGAATAACCGACTCCGAAAAGTATTGACGGGGGGCACCATCTCAACGGTAGCCGGTAATGGAACGATCAACTATGGTGGTGATGGCGGAGCGGCCACATCGGCCAGTTTGTCTAATCCCTTTGGTCTGGCCGTCGATGGGCTTGGCAATGTATATATTGCTGACCAGCAGAATCAGCGCATTCGAAAGCTCGCAACGTCTGGCACCATTACAACCGTAGCCGGAAATGGTACTTATGGCTTTAGTGGCGATGGAGGACCGGCAACAGCGGCCAGCCTGGCTAATGCGGCTGGCGTGGCTATTGATGGCAGTGGTAACCTGTATATTGCTGATCAGGGGAATAACCGAGTGCGTAAAGTAACACCGGCGGGCAGTATCACGACTGTAGCAGGTAATGGTTCAGCCTCGTTTAGTGGCGATGGGGGAGTAGCTACGGCGGCTGCGCTGAACTTTCCGGCTGGTGTCGTTGTGGATGGGAGCGGTAATCTGTATGTCGCTGATTCACAGAATAATCGCGTTCGTAAAGTAACACCGGCGGGTAGTATTACGACCGTAGCCGGTACCGGAACGGCTGGGTATAGTGGCGATGGCGGATCGGCTACGGGCGCTAAGCTAAACTATCCGGCTGGTGTGGCAGTAGATGGAAGTGGGAATCTGTACATTGCCGATCAGGGCAATCATCGAATTCGTAAGGTTACGCCCGCTGGCAGTATTACAACCGTAGCGGGTAATGGTACGTTTGGGTTTGGCGGTGACAACGGACCCGCTACGGCGGCTAATCTGGCTAATCCCGGCGATGTAATCATTGATACGCATGGTAATCTCTATATTGCGGATACACAGAATAATCGTGTTCGTAAAGTATCGGCTAATGGAGTCATTACAACCGTAGCTGGTAACGAGTTTTATGGCTTTAGTGGCGATGGAGGGCTTGCTACTGCTGCGAGTTTGGCTAATCCATTGAATGTGGCCATTGATAACAACGATAATCTGTACATTGCTGACACCGATAACCAGCGGGTACGCAAGGTGGCAGGCCCGGCCATTGTGCGGATCAGCCCAACCAATCCGGTCGCTGTGTGTTCGGGAAGTCTGTTTAGCCTGACAGCGACAGCCGCTAACTTTACACCTTCTTCTTATACCTGGAGCAGTCAGCCAGCCGGGCTAACGGCCACAGGAAGTACCCCTTCTTTTACAACTCCGACGGTTAATAGCCCAACTGTATACACGGTTACCGTAACCGCCACGGATGGTGCGAACAGCCCAACAACCAGCGTTACCCTTGCTGTGAATCCAATCCCTAGCCTGACGGTCACGGCCAACCCCAGCCTGACCATTACAGGTGGGCAATCGACCACACTCACGGCTTCGGGCGCTACCACCTATCTTTGGTCGACCAGTGCCACGACTGCCTCCATTGTACTAACAACCTCCGGCGTATATTCTGTGACGGGTACGGCATTAGGGTGTTCGGCATCAGCCAGTAGGACTGTGTATGGTGTTATTACCAGCGTACACGATGGTAGCTGGACGAGTGGCAGTACCTGGAATTGTAACTGTGTGCCCGGTCGCTATGACGACGTTACGATTTCAGCAACTCATCATGTAACGGTGAGCCAAGTAGTTCAGGCGAAGCGCTTAGTAGAAAACGGTACATTACTTTTTGATGCCGGGGGGCGTATTTCTTTCTGAGTGGGAGATGAGTTTGGCCTTAGCTGTAGCTTTTAGTGAAAACACTTGCTAAAACTAATGCTACGTATCTTATTGTTGCTTCTTTTTTCTCTATGCCTGTTTGCGCAGGAACACGCGTTTGAATCGGAGATTCGGGCGTTTGAACAGGCTGATAAAACGATTCCGCCACCCCGAAACCCAATCGTTTTTACAGGAAGCTCGTCAATCCGATTATGGGAAAATCTCGGTAATTACTTTCCGAATAAACCTGTTTTACAGCGTGGTTTTGGTGGCTCGCAACTGAGCGATGTGATCCATTACGCCGATCGTGTCATCGTGCCCTACAAGCCAAAGCAGGTCGTGTTGTATGCAGGCGAAAACGATGTTGCTGCCGGAAAAACGGGGCAGGAAGTATACGAACGTCTGGTTACGCTGTTCGAGCACGTTCGCAGGAAATTGCCTAATACGACGTTTACGTTTATCTCAATAAAGCCTAGTCCGTCGCGTCGGAAGTATTTTTCGGAAATGGATAATGCCAATCGGTTGATTCAGGCGTACCTGGCGAAACAACGAAATACCCAGTTTGTCGATATTCGTCCGGTCATGCTGTTGAAAAATGGACAGCCTGTTCCCGAACTGTTTCGATCCGATAGTCTACATATGCTTCCGGCAGGCTACGAACGATGGCAAAAAGTGCTTAAACCGTATTTGAAATAAGCTTTTTACTGCCGTTCAGACCGTAAGCTGGCTTTACGCCATCGCCCGTTGGAGTGGGGGCAGATTTGAGAATCTGCCCTGACGAGGTTTCTCAAAACCAAGTTGTACGAATCGTTCGGTTTTGAGAAACCGCATGAAGGGCAGGTTTAAGAACCTGCCTCCACGAACGCTATCCTTTAGGGCGATGGCAGATTTAAGTGCCGCATCTCCCAAAACCTCGCGTACCTTTGTGCGATAATCCTTACTTTTCTGCCTATGAAAAAACTGTTTTTCTGTTTGATTGCCGTCATTGTGGCAACACACGGACTCTATGCCCAGAAGGCAACCTATGCCATTATCCCAAAACCTGTTCGGCTGGAGGAACGGAATGGGAGCTATACCTTGCCCGCCAAACCAACGATTTCGATTCAATCAACAAATCCTGAAGTTCGTCAGATTGCCCAGATGCTGGCCGATCAGCTGGGTAAATCGACCGGGAGAGCAACCTCTGTCATAACCGGAAAGGCATCAACTGGAATTGCGTTTGTTCAGACAAAAGATGCCGTACTAGGTGCCGAAGGCTATACACTCACTGTGTCGCCAAAACAGATTCTGATTTCGGCTGCCCAGCCACAGGGATTTTTCTACGGGGTTCAATCGCTCATGCAGTTGATGCCAGCGGCTGTGTTTAGTCCAACCAAAGCAGAAGGTGTTGCCTGGACGGTGCCTGCCTGTCTGGTCGAAGATCAGCCTCGGTATGGGTATCGAGGTTCCATGCTCGATGTCGGGCGGCATTTTTACCCGGTGTCGTTCATTAAAAAATACATCGATCTGCTGGCCCTGCATAAAATGAACGTGTTTCACTGGCACCTGACCGAAGATCAGGGCTGGCGCATCGAGATCAAAAAGTATCCAGAACTGACCAGGTTCGCATCGATTCGCCCTCGTAGCATGGTGGGGCATTACCGCGACCGAAAATACAGTGATAAGCCTTACGGTGGTTTTTATTCGCAGGACGACGTACGTGAAGTGGTGAAGTATGCGAAAGAACGATTCATAACCGTAATTCCTGAAATCGAAATGCCGGGTCATTCGGTAGCTGTTCTATCTGTGTATCCTGAACTAGGCGCGAACCCCGACCGGGTTATTCCCGTCACAGGTACCTGGGGTGTTCATGATCAGGTTTTGTTTCCGCGTGAGGAGACGTTCACCTTTCTGGAAAACGTATTGACCGAAATAATGGATCTGTTTCCGAGTCAGTACATCCATATTGGTGGCGATGAGTGCCCCAAAACGGAGTGGAAGCAGAGTAAGTTCTGTCAGGAGTTGATGAAGAAAGAAGGCCTGAAGGATGAACACGAACTACAAAGCTATTTTATTCGGCGCATCGACAAATTTGTTACGTCGAAAGGGCGACGGATTATTGGCTGGGATGAAATCCTGGAAGGTGGTCTTTCGCCCAATGCTACCGTGATGAGCTGGCGGGGGGTAAACGGCGGTATCGCAGCTGCCCGGCAAAATCATGATGTGATCATGAGCCCAACTACGTATTGCTATCTGGATTATTACCAGACTGATCCCAAAACGCAACCTGTAGCCATTGGCGGTTTGTTGCCACTCGAAAAAGTGTATAGTTTCAACCCCTCCGTTACGGATAGCCTGACGGCCGATCAGGCAAAGCATGTGTTAGGTGTGCAGGCCAATATCTGGTCGGAGTATATGCCCACAACGCATTACGTGGAGTATATGGCGTATCCGCGTCTGCTGGCCGTTGCCGAAACTGCCTGGACGCCTGGTGAAGCCAAAAATGTCGACGATTTCAAGCAGCGCCTGGAAGCGCATAAAAAACGGCTCGACTACCTGAAAGTCAATTACTTCGAAGCGCCTATCAATAAGAGCTTCGAATATGTCTGGCCTGGGCAAACCGCTCAGAAATAGGTTGTGGTATTTAGTTTACAAAGGGCTGGCGCATCTACATTACTTGCGCTAGCCCTTTGCTCGTTTACGCTACAATTGCAGGCGAGCTGGAGTCACAACGTCATTTCCATCCGAATATCGGCCCGCGCGTAAGGAGTTGGCACACTGGGTACTTCACGAAATCCTACGCTGGCGTACATGGTCAGGGCTGGCGTGAGCATCCGGTTCGATTCGAGCCAGATGGTTTTGACGCCAAGCTGCCTGGCATAGGCAATAGCCGCCTGGCATAGTTTTTTACCAATCCCTTTTCCCTGCACTGTTGGTGAAACAGCCATTTTGGCTAGTTCGAATACCGCATTGCCTTGATCCGGTTTACTCGTATTGATTATGGCCACACAGCCAACAATCTGATTGCCCGCCTGAGCCAGAAAGATCTGGCCGTTTTGAGGTAGTACATGGATTTCAGGATGGTCTAACTGCTCTACGTCGTGGGTTTCAACCGTAAAATAACGTGAAATCCATTCGAGGTTAAGCCGTTTAAAATCAGGCTGGTATTCAGGCCGGTAAGGTATAATAGAAATCAGATCCATCGTACATTCGGTGTTTTGCTCAGATTTAGTAGGTGAGTATGCTGATAGATAGTCAGTTGCCATTCAATCAACTGTTTGCTAAAGTATTTACGGAGCGATAGGGATTCTGCGAGCCGCTTCTTATTTTTGCACTTTACTAAGAAATCAAACGCTGCGGAGAAATAGTCTATCGAATCGTATCTTCGTAATAAGGCCGAATATCGGTCGTAAAACTATATGCAAACTTCAACTTACGTTCCTTACAAAGTTAAGGACATTGCGCTGGCCGAGTGGGGCCGCAAGGAAATCCGGCTTGCCGAAGCCGAAATGCCTGGCCTGATGGCCCTTCGTGCTGAGTATGGTCCGACGAAACCGCTTCAGGGAGCCCGTATTGCTGGCTGTCTGCACATGACGATCCAGACCGCCGTTCTGATCGAAACGCTGGTTGAACTGGGTGCTGATGTAACCTGGTCGTCCTGTAACATTTTCTCGACCCAGGATCACGCGGCAGCCGCTATCGCTGCGGCTGGTATTCCGGTCTATGCCTGGAAAGGAATGAACGAAGAAGAGTTCAATTGGTGTATTGAGCAAACGCTGTTCTTCGGCGAAGACCGGAAGCCACTCAACATGATTCTGGACGACGGTGGTGACCTGACTAATATGGTGTTTGATGTGTATCCTGAACTGATTCAGGGCATTAAAGGCCTTTCGGAAGAAACAACGACGGGGGTTCATCGCCTGTATGAGCGCATGAAAAACGGCACGCTGCATCTGCCTTCAATCAACGTGAATGACTCAGTAACCAAGTCGAAATTCGATAACAAATATGGCTGTCGTGAATCGCTGGTAGACGCTATCCGTCGGGCTACCGATTTGATGCTGGCTGGTAAAGTGGCTGTTGTAGCTGGCTATGGCGACGTAGGCAAAGGTTCGGCCGAATCGTTGCGCGGGGCTGGCTGCCGGGTTCTGGTAACCGAGATCGACCCAATCTGCGCGTTGCAGGCTGCTATGGACGGCTATGAAGTGGTTACGATGGATGAAGCCGCTACGCGTGCACAGATTTTTGTGACTGCTACAGGTAACGTCAACATTATCAAAGGCCGCCACTTCAAAGCCATGAAGGATAAGGCTGTTGTTTGTAACATTGGGCACTTCGATAACGAAATCGATATGGCGTGGCTGAATGAAAATTACGGCCACAGCAAGAGCGCTATCAAGCCACAGGTTGATATGTACGAGATTGAAGGTAAAGAAGTGATCGTCCTGGCCGAAGGCCGTCTGGTGAATCTGGGCTGTGCGATGGGTCACCCTAGCTTCGTGATGTCGTGTTCGTTCTCGAATCAGACGCTGGCTCAGATCGAACTGTGGCTCAACTCAGACAAGTACGAGAACAAGGTATACGTGTTACCGAAAGTCCTTGACGAAAAAGTAGCTGCCCTGCACTTAGCTCACGTTGGTGCTAAACTGGAGCCGCTGGAGCAGGAACAGGCCGATTACATTGGCGTATCGGTTGCTGGTCCGTTCAAATCGGAAATGTATCGGTACTAAGAATAAGTAGACGAACGTATAAACGGGAAAAAGGGGGCCACAACCCCCTTTTTCCCGTTTATCGCTTAAAGCAATACTGCGCGCTTTTTTGCATACTTTTTGTTAGTATTGAAACAACGAAACAGCTTATGGTCAGGCCGTTTTCTGGCATCTGATACAATCTCGGGAAAACTTCCTGAAGGATCAGTAGGTTTATATAGTTTATTAAAGGTTGAAGTGCAACTAATCACTTTAGAATAAAGTACTTATTTCTAAATTTACACGCTGTCTTCACTTGTCGGATGATGAAACGTCTACTCCTTGTACTGTTGTTGTTTCCCTTTCTCGTTTCGGGGCAGGTGACTATCGACACGCTGCACTGGAGTGCAACCCGTCGTCTGGAATTATCCGATTTCCACTCGCCTACCCAGCCCGGTTTAGGGGGCTCAGAGTTTTATTATCAAATTGGGTATGAGGTTCGGCCTACATCGCTTTGGGGGCAACCGGCCGTCGAAGCGTTTTGCCTGATGTTCCGTAATCTATCCTGGGTGTCGGAAACAGCTCGTAACGAGCGGACATTGGCGTATAATCAGGTGCTGTTTGATCTGGTTGAAGTGCACACCCGCCAGATGAAGGCCAAACTAATTGCCCTGGGTGCGGATCGTCGATTTAAACAACAGGCCCGGCAGATTGAGTACCTGACAAACTCCGAACTGGGAGCGGAGGTCAACCTGTTTCGGGCCGAAACGGGTGGGGGCGATGATCAGGAAGCGTTGCTGCGCTGGGAGAAACAGGTGGTTCAACGGCTGCACGACACACCCGACCTGGTAACCATCTACCGGGCCTCAAAAATAGGCTACGGGGTCTTTTTTGGCGGTGGTGGCATCCTGGCAACCGGCCCCTTAGCGCAAACCATTCGTTCGGCGGGGGGCGTTGTGTTTGGAATCGACATTGCCTTTCAACGAACCATGCTGATGCTGCATCCTACGCTGTATAATGGCACGTTACGGCAAGGCTTTTCGCATCAGAATCAGACTTGGGAAAAAGATATGCCTATCAGCCCTATGTTGTTCGAAGCGGGGTTGGGGCGCATTGTACATGATGGTCCGCGAACCCGAATTATTCCGTATCTGGGTTATCTCTTGTTTGATTTGTCGCCCCGCGATCGGAAAGACGAACGCTACCAGGGACTATCCTTGCTAAGTCACGCGCCCACCGCAGGCCTGGCTTTTGACATAAAACTTGGAAATAACGCTCCCAAAAATGATCGTACCGAAGTAAGCTTCTGGTTTATACGAACCAAATTATCCTACAGTCCCATCCTCGATGATAAGCCTTTTTCGGGTGGTCTGATTAATCTACAGATTGGTCTGGGTGGCTTCGGTCGTATCCGAAAAGTGGGCTACAAGCCCGAACCAACAACGATTACCCTACCGGGCAGCACCATTTAACAGGCTGGTGGTAGCTGGCTGACGCGAGTTCGTTAACGCTAGAAGTATATTTTAATCCTCAGGTAAAGAACTAAAAACAATTTATTAATGCAGGATACGCAAGAGTTTCCGAACTTGCAGATGCCTATGAAAAAATATGTTCTTATCCTGACTTTGGCCATCTTATCGGCCTGTAAGTCGGGTTATCATCTGACAAACCGAACTGCCAACCGAATCGGCGTCGATTCACTGGCGGCAGTATCCGACCCAAGTCTCAACAGCTTTCTCCAGCCATATCGGCAGAAGCTCGACCAAACGATGAACGCGGTGCTGGCTACCTCAACGGCGCCCATCGAAAAAAAATTGCCGGAGGGGCCGCTCAATGACCTGCTTACGGATGCGCTACTTCAACAGGCGTCGCAGCGCTACGGCAAACCAATCGATTGCTCACACCTCAACTATGGTGGCATTCGGGATAATTTACCGAAAGGATCTATTACAACTGGGTCTGTTTTTGGTGTAATGCCCTTCGATAATCAGCTGGTTGTGCTTACGCTTACGGGCGATATGCTCAGGCAGTTTCTGAATCATTTTGCTGACGGGCATGGACTGGTTATGGGGGGCGTCAAGATAACCCTGCATGATAAGCAGGTACAGTCGGTTACGTTTACCAACGGTCGTACACTTCAGCCAAACGAAACCTATACGGTTGCACTGAGTGATTACATTGCCAATGGGGGCGATAATACCGATTTTCTGAAAAAAGCTGTCAAACGCGAAGATATAAATTACTTAATCCGGGATGCACTCATCGACTATGTTCGTCAGCGCGGCAAAACCGGGCAACCTATAACACCCACAACGGATGGACGCATTAGCATCGAATAGACGCCAGTTCCTGAAATTACTGGGCACAGCTGCCGTTGTTGGTTCGGTGGCTCCCGATGTGTTGGCCAGTACGGGCTATCGCAAGCCAACCTCACTAACCATACTGCATACCAACGATGTACATAGTCGGCTGGACCCGTTTCCGATGGATGGGAGCCGCAATGCCGGAAAAGGTGGCGTGGCGCGTCGGGCTACGCTGATTCAGAAAATTCGCCAGGAGCAAAGCAATGTGCTGCTGTTCGACGCGGGGGATATTTTTCAGGGAACGCCCTACTTTAACCTGTACAAAGGGGAGCCTGAAATTCTGGCCATGAACAAACTGGGGTATGATGCCGGAACCATTGGTAACCACGATTTTGACGGGGGGATCGACAATATGGTGACGCAGTTTGGTAAAGCCAGCTTTCCCTTGCTGATTGCCAATTACGATTTCAAAAACACGGTTATGGATGGTAAAACCATGCCGTTTAAACTATTTGACAAGGACGGTATTCGGATAGGGGTTTTCGGGTTAGGTATCCAACCCGCCGGACTGATTCCGAAAGACGCTTACAAAGAAACAAAATACCTCGATCCGGTTGAGATTGGCAATGACATGGCCGCGCAGCTTCGGAACGACAAAAAATGCGACTATGTAATTTGTCTGTCGCACCTCGGATTCAAATACAATGACGCCACCGTGTCGGACAACGTACTGGCTGGTAAAAGCCGGAACATCGATCTGATCATTGGCGGACATACGCACACGTTTCTGGATGCGCCCG